>ERZ795053.257-NODE-257-length-67313-cov-17.200497_pt1 | contig 67313 bp, 58 predicted proteins | sample MGYA00375137_ERZ795053 | MGnify/ENA primary metagenome ERZ795053 (study PRJEB30182, sample SAMN05720284) | activated sludge metagenome | isolation source: Anaerobic digester | place: Hong Kong | collected 2014-12-17 ...
ATTGATATCTAAGTGACGATAAGTGCTAGCTCAATCAGCTTGTGACGGCAATGAACGTGTCTTCATTATGAAGGAACTAGCACACTGAGATACTGGCTATTCTTTTGATTGCCCTATCGTCCATTTTAAGCTGCGCCGTAACAGTTCAAATGAATGAGCCAGCTCACCAATCTCACTGCCATCGCGCTTAACATTAATTTCTTGCTCAAGATTCCCTTTGCTCAGAACAACTGCTGCTTCCGTAATGTTTGCGATTGGCAGAAGAATGTTTCTCTTTACTAGGGTGCTAATTATTAGAAATATTAAGCTGAAAATCGAAGTAATTATCCCTACGGCTACAAGCCCGCGTTGAATCACCAAAGTATTAACATCCGCTAATGGAACCCCCAAATTAATTGTGCCAACAACGCTGTCATCTTGATAGTTATAGCCGTTTGTCATGCCGTACTTGCTAGTTATTGGCATAGGGGCGCTTTTCGGATCACCGTGGCATACCATACATTCTTTTTTAGCCACACTGGGGCGAGATGAAACTAGAAACCGGTCGCCATTAATATCGCCAATTTGTATTATTTCATCCAATTTTCTATCTTCACGATATTGATTTAATAATTTTTTTTCAAATGGCCCCGCCATATTTTTTAGATTCAATGGATTATCAGAAGCAACTTTAATGTAGTAGTTAGGTTGCCTTTTAATGAAATAGTTAGCCACCTTGCTTGTTGCCACAGCCCCAGACATTGTAGGTGATTGAAACATTTTTGCTTCCATGAGATCTGGGCGAACATCCTTTGAGATGTACTCTCTCATAGAAGTAACCATATCCAGCATTAATGTTAATTCTTTATTGGATTCCGCATGTACTTGGTACTGTGTGACCAAATAAATAATTGGAATGCTAATCATAATGGTAATGATATACAGCCAGACTATCGATTTACGAAATCGCTTTATTAAGCTATTCGTGATGACCGTTCCCATAGGATTTTTCTCGTTTGCCATTGCAGTTCTCCAATTTATTAATATCAATTAGCGCGATGTTCAGCTTTATCAGGCAATCAGCTCCCTGAATTGAAGGTCTGGCTGATTTAACAAATGGTTCACAAAAATCTGGGGCGTATGAATTAAGATTTTTACATCATCATTCCATGTCCAGATTGTTTCGGATAGAACATGACCTTAAGAAATATAAGCAAATAATAAGCCAATAATAGAATTTAAATAGGTAATTGAATTTTAAATATTATTTTATTTAACTGGATCTCGATGGATTATTTTTAACAATTTTCATTGTTAAAAACGAAGTAGATTTTTATTTTTTTAATATATTTCAATTAAATAGATTATTAACAATGAAGGTTGTGGACAACAACTTTCATTGTTAACTGTCCTTCATGCTCAAAAAGGTTCTTTTGGCTATCTAGACATATGTCACCTGTTGCCAGGTTTCACAAGCAGAGTTTTGCGCTGATAGATCACCCGCGTTTGCCCGCTTTTCAGGGGAAACGGCGAGTCAAAAGAGGTCAAAATCGGCTGGATTTCTAGCGGTGACTTCAACCACCCGCCCAAAACCCAGGAAGTAGTGCTCAATAACGCGTTCGCGTTCGCTCCACCTCGTTCCAATACACTGCCATGTCATCGCGGACCTTCTCGAAGGCGGCAATGGTATCCAGCGTTTCCTGCCCGCCCTGGGCCACCACGAAGGCCAAGAGCGTTTCCAGCAAAGCCATAATGGCCACCGCCGAGGCAAAATACTGAGGGCTTTGCGTCGGCACGACGAACACAGGATCAGCAAGGTATACCAAAGGGGCTGCTACGCTATCGGTGATCGCGATCAGCCTGGCACCACGCGATTTAGCATATTCGCAGGCTTGCAGCGTGTCCTTGGCATATGGCTGGTAGCTCAGCGCCAGCACAACATCCCGATCCCCCGCCAATGCGAGGTCATCGAACGGCGCGCTGACATGCCGGGGCACCAGATTCAGATTCGGCATGGCCATCCGCCCCACGTAGAAAAAATAATGCGCCAGAGAGTACGAGCTGCGCGAGCCGAGCACGTAGGCTTGCGGGGCTTGCAGCAACAGGAGAGCCGCCTGTTCCAGCTTTAGAGCATCGTTCTCCGAAAACATCTGTTTCAGATTAGATATATTGGCGGAGGCCATCTGTGCATACAGCGGCGCGAACCCTTCGCCCTGCCCCAATTTTTGTAACCAGCGCGCCTGGCTACTGATAGCGTGCGGACCCTGTTTCAACGCCTCCCGGAACGGCTGGCGCAGATGATCATAGGTTTGGTAACCAAGCCATTGCCCGAGACGCACCAGGGTATTAGGGCTAACCTGTGCTTGCGCCGCTGCATCACGGATCGGCATCAATCCAATCTCGTTTGGATGGTCCAAGATGAATTTCGCCGCCCGCTGCAACGCCGGCCGCATGTCAGGCAACTCCCGTTGCAGCCGGGTAATAATGTCGCGGCACCCGGCGTCGATCATGATGACTTCCCGCCGCTGTGCTGGCGCGCCAAAAAATTGGTGACCGCCATCAGATGCTCCTCGCTGTTGTGGCACATTCCTTGATAACCAGCACAACGGTCGAGAAAATCTGGCAATTCTTCGCGTTGTGCAATTTTCAGCAGACGCTTGGTCAAGCGCAGCGCTTTCGGCGGCTGCCCCGCGATGCGCCGGGCCAGGGTATAAGCCCGCTCCAGCAATTCCGTCTCGGGCACCACCTCCAGCAACAACCCCAAGGCCAGCGCCTCTTCAGCCTTCACCAGGCGCCCGGTCAAGGTCAGCTCGGCAGCACGCTGATAACCCACCAGCCGTTGCAGGAACCAAGCCCCGCCGTCACCCGGAATAATCCCTAGATTCAGGAAAGTCTCGCCGAACACGGTGCGCGGTGAGCCGATGCGCAGGTCACACATACAGGCCAGATCGAAGCCGGCACCGATGGCTGGACCATTGACCGCGGCGATGAGGGGAATCTCGGCCTTGTGCAGCGCCAGTGGAATGCGCTGAATCCCGCGCCGGTAGCGCTCTTCGACTTCGGCAACGTCACCGGCGAAATCGCCACTGCGGTCCGCCATGTCTTTAACGTTGCCGCCCGCCGAGAAAGCGGCGCCGGCACCGGTTAGCACCAGCACCGAAACCGCCGGGTTAAGGTTGGCCCATTCCACCGTGCGCACGATATCGTCGATCAAGTGAGTCCCCGTCAGGGCGTTACGCACATCGTCACGTTGCAGGGTCAGGGTAGCGACCCGGTTATCGAGCACCAGTTCCGCGTCTTGCAATTCCAATAGAGCCGTCATGCGTGTCATTTCCTTTCGTTGACCCGATCAAGAATCATGCGGGCATCCACCACCGCATAGCCATCGGGATAGGCCATCAGAGGGTTGAGGTCGATTTCCGCGATCTCGGGATGCGCTTCGACAATGCCCGCCACCTTAAGAATCAATGCCACCAAGGCCTCCTTACTCACGCCCGCCGCACCGCGTGCACCCTCCAGAATCTTGCGGGCCTTGATCTGATTCACCATGGATTCGGCGTCCTGCCGGCTCAGCGGAATCGAACGGAAGGCGATATCTTCCAAGATTTCAACGAAGATGCCACCGAGACCGAACATCATGACGGGACCAAAAATCGGGTCACGGCTAACACCGATAATAACCTCAATGCCTTTACGGACCATCGGGGTGAGCAGTACCCCGGCAATATCCGCGTCAGCTTGGCAGGTGCGGCACGAGGCCATGATATCCATGTAGGCGGCGTGCAGCGCATCACGTCCTTGCAAGTTCAGCTTGACGCCGCCCGCATCCGACTTGTGCAGGATGTCTTTAGACACGACTTTCATGGCCACCGGCCGGTCGAGCCATGCAGGGTCCAACGTGTCCAGATCCGCCACACTGGAGAGCACGCGTTGAGGCGGCACATCGATACCATAAGCGGCAAGCAGGTCCTTGGCTTCGGGTTCGAGCAGGTCCCGGCCCGCCTGGCGAGCGGCCACAATCATTTGTTGCATTGCTGGGTCCGGCAGCATGGGTTCCGCGTAAACGGCGCTGGCGTCACGCTGGGCAAACTCGCCACGCTCGCTCAAGGCGGCCAGCACTTCCACCGCGTGTTCGATCGAGTCGTACACCGGTATGCCGGACCCGCGCAGCACCTCCAACGGCTCAGGTTTCAACGGTGCATATAAGCTGTAAACGATCAGCGGCTTGCCGCTCTGCTGTTTGATTGCGGCCAGTTCCTTGGCTGCATCAAGCTCCTGGCCGGCCAGCTCCTGAGCGAAACGAATCCCATAGCCGCCGAACATGCCAACCAAAAAAACCTGATCGACGTTGCGATCCTGACAGAGTATCCCGGCACAGTCCGCCAGCAACCGGGGATGGGCGTCGGTGCTGCCCGCCACATCAATCGGGTTAGCCAGGGACGCCTGAGGAAACAGCACAGCGCGCAACCGCTCCTGGGTAACCACTTCCAGTCCGGCCAACTGTAAGCCCGCTTCCGAGAGGCGATCGGAGGCGATCGTGGCTTGTCCGCCGCCGTCGGCCAGGATGGCGATGCGCCGGCCGGCGGCTTGCTGCAACAGCCCCAGCCCTTCAGCGACCGGCAAGATTTCGCCGGATTTGCCGACCACGTTAACACCGGCCTGCCGGAGCAGATCGACCGTCATGGCGTAACTGCCCGCCAACGCGCCTGTGTGCGAACTGGCCGCTTTCTGGCCAGCCGCCGTGCTGCCTGATTTGTAGACCACGACCGGTTTTTTCCGGGCGGTTTCCCGGGCAACCCGCAAAAATTCATGGCCATTCTTAAAACCCTCGACATACAAAGCGGCCACTTGCGTGTTCGCCTCTTCGCTTAGATAGCGCAGGTAGTCGGCGAACCCGATGTCGGTCTGGTTACCGGGTCCGACATAAGTGCTAAAACCGATATGACCCTTGTGCTGGGCCTCCAGCACCAGCGCCAATAGCATGTTGCCTGACTGCGAAACGATTCCCACATTACCCGGCTTGACGCCATCTAACGCCAGCAGATTGACTTTCTTGTGCAGGTTGAACATGCCGGAAGTATTTGGGCCGATGATGCGCACACCGCTGCGCTGCGCGGCCTCCAAGGTTTCCCGCTCCAGCCGAACGCCAGCTTCTCCAGCCTCGCCGAAACCGCTGGCCAGGATCACCGCACCCTTGACGCCATTCCTGCCGCTCAGTTCGAGAATCCCAGGCAGCGTCTTGGCGGGCGTGCAAATCAACGCCAGGTCGACCGGTTCCGGGACCTGCTCGATGGAGGGATAGGCTTTAAGACCCATGATCGCCTCCAGCTTGGGATGAATCGGATAGATCTTGCCGGCATAGCCATCATTGAGGAGACCCGCTAGCGCCCTGTAGCCACGCTTGGCCGGGTCCAGAGAAGCGCCAATGATCGCAATCGAGCCGGGCGCGAGAAATTGATGGAGTGGACTGTTCATGTTCAATACCCCTTGAACTGCGGCGCACGTTTTCCGGCAAAGGCGTTGACCCCTTCCTGCCAGTCTTCGGTCACCGTACAACTGAATACGCCATCGAGCTCCAATTGCAGCTGGGTGGCGAAATCCTGGGCAGCCGCATGATTGAGCAGATTTTTCATTACGGCCATAGATACGGGCGCTTTGCCTGCAAGTTCCAGAGCGAACTGCCGGGCGCGGTCCAGCAGTTCCTCGCCAGGACAAACTTGAGTGACAAGACCCATATGCTGCGCTTCGGTCCCGTTGATGCGTGTACCCTGGAAAAGCAACTCGCGCGCTTTGCGAAGGCCGACCAGGCGCGGCAGGATTTGGGTGACACCTCCGCCCACACTGGTGCCAATGCTGACCTCAGGAAAACCGATTTGCGCACTTTCAGCCATCAGCACGAAATCGCAGGACACGGCGATTTCTGCCCCGGCACCCAGCGCATAACCGTTGACGGCTGCCACCACCGGCTTGCTCAGCCGAGTGATCTTTTCACATACATCATTACCGAGTTGCAGATACTGGCGCCGCTGGTAAGCCGTGCGTTGCCCCGCTCCATGTTCCTTCAAATCGGCACCAACGCAAAATGCCCGGCCCACGCCCGTCAGCACGACGGCCCGGATCGCCGGATCGTGTCCGGCCAGCGACAACGCCGCCAGCAACTCCATGTAGAACTGCTCGACGACTGCATTGAGGCGGTGCGGGCGATTGAAGTGGATTTCAGCGTATTGCTGGTCTGCTTGGTAGATCAGGGTTTCAAAGTCCGGTGCATTCATCGTCATTGGCTCATGAATAGTTATGTAAGTATCATTGAATAATAAAAAAGTACATTTGTATTTTATTGAAGTATACATAAATTTATTTTGATGTAAATACTTTTGTTCTTTATTTTTTAATAATGCAAATATGTTCTTTTTTACGGGCGGAACCGTTTGCACTGTGGAACCTGCCTCTTGCTGCCAGCCAGCAAAGAGTTGGGGATCTAAGGCTTATCCGGGTAGTCTTAGCATGGACAAAATGAAGGCCGCCCCTTTTGAGACTGGAGCGGACACGGCATGACGCTCCCGCACCCATTTCTGCCTCATCGGCGGCCAAAACCTATTGCCAGCAACCGATAAGGAATCCGCCGTGAACGACGATATATCCCCCCGTAAGGAAACCGTGATGCAGGCGGCTATCGCACGCGGGCTGCTGGGCGAAGAGCACCTGCTGGCGGCGTTTATCGACATCGGCGGCATCGAAAAGACCGTGGCCCGTCTGCGAGCTGCATTTGACGATCACTTCACCCATGCCTTCGCAGTCAAAGCCAATTGCCTGCACCAAGTGCTCGCACTGCTGCGCAAGTGCGGGATGGGATGCGAGGTCGCTAGCCCTGGCGAATTCGCTCAAGCTTGCCGGGCTGGCTTTCTGCCTCATGAAATCGTGCTCGACTCCCCCGCCAAAACGCTTAAAGAAATTGAACAGGCGTTGCGGCATGGAGTCGCGCTAAATATCGATAACTTCCAGGAACTGGAGCGGGTGACCGCGTTGATGGCCACCTTGACGTCGAATTCTGAGATCGGTGTGCGCATCAACCCGCAGGTCGGGACCGGCGCTATCGCCGCCACCAGCACCGCCACCCGGACTTCGAAATTCGGCATCCCGCTGGAGGATGCGGGCCAGCGAACCCGGCTGATTCAAGCCTACATCGAACGACCGTGGTTGACCGGCGTGCATACTCACGTCGGCTCGCAAGGCTGCTCGCTCGAACTCATTGCCAGCGGGGTTGCCAAGGCGGTGGCTTTCGCGGAGGAGATCAATGCCGCTGCGGGACACCAGCAGGTGCAGGTGCTCGATATCGGTGGAGGGTTGCCGGTCAATTTTGCCAGCGACGCGTTCACACCGGGCTATGACGAATACGCCGCGCTTCTGCGTGCTCGCGCGCCTGCGCTGTTTTCGGGAGCCTATCGGGTGATTACCGAGTTCGGACGGTCGGTCGTGGCCAAGAACGGCTTCATCGCCGCCCGTGTGGAGTACACCAAGACCAGCGGCGGCCGGCATATCGCTATCACGCATGCCGGGGCGCAGGTCGCGGCGCGCACGGTGTTCTTGCCGGAGATGTGGGCCATCCGCCTGAGCGCTTTCGACGCGCAAGGCCGGTTCAAGCGGGGCAGGAAAATTCCGCAGGATGTAGCGGGTCCATGCTGCTTCGCCGGCGACATCATCGCCCATGAGCGCCCGCTGCCGCTGCTCGAACCGGGGGATTTCATCCTGGCCCACGACACCGGGGCCTATTATTTTTCAACGCCTTTCCAGTACAACAGCCTCCCCGGCGCCGCTGTCTACGGTTTCCGTATCGAAGAAGACGATACCGTACGTTTTGAACTGCTCAGGGCAGAACAATCCATCGATCATGTGGTGGAGGCATCGGGCCTGCCTAGATAAAAACCGCCGCCATCCCAGTTTCTCTTCCATCAGCGGCGGCGGGAAGCAGTTTTCACACCGCCGCTCAATGCAGCATTCCGGTGGATTCAAGGGCATAGGGATGGCACCTAGATAACCTCAATTTCTGACGACCAACACGGACTTATTGAAGTGCCGGACAACCCGCTCAGCGTTTGGACCTACCAAAAAATCACCTAGTTCCGGACGGTGCGAGGCCATAATAATGAGATCAGCGCCAATCTCATTGGCTATCCGGATGATTTCCTTATACACGACACCTTCGGCAACAATATGCTGGACATGCACCTCAGAAGGCACATGCTTCTTGATAAATTCGTGCAGGTGTTTATTGGCATCGTCCACCATTTTATTGCCGAAGTTGGCGGGGAAATAGCTGCCAACCAGCGGCATGCTAAAATCGGGCACGACAGTGACAACGTGCAGACGCGCGCTGAATGCTTTGCAATATTCAACGACGGACGGCAACACACCGACCCAGGAGCTGTCATGATTTAAGTCGATAGGAAACAAGATATCTTTATACATGATTATCTCCTTTAAGCCTCAGCTGGCACTACTGCTGTTGTTTCACGGCCACGGCGTCCTCGTTGCAATTTGACGATCAGCGCCAGAATACAAAACGCCGGAATCCACAACCATTCCTTCCGGGGCTGATCCAGAGGCAACAACACCCCGTGAATGCTCTGATCGAAGGCCAGCCCAGCTTTTTGGGCGGCACTGCCGAAAGCGACGTTATCGACCAGGAGCTTGCCGTTTTCCTCAAGCACTTCAAGACCGGTGTTTACCAAGCGTTCTTCACCGGTAGCACCGTCACCCATCGGCAGCACGGCTACAAAACTACGCGGTTTGCCGACGTCATCGGTGCCATCGATATGCAAACGGATCTCCGTGCCCGGCACCAGCTTGTCAGCTTCCGCCATCAACTCCGTGGGCGCCAGCTCCTGGTAAGGCGGAGAGATCATGTCCATCCAGAAACCGGGACGGAACAGCGTGAAAGCGATCAGCATCAGCAAAATGGATTCATAGAGCCGGCTTCGGGCAAAGAAATAGCCCTGCATGGCAGCCGCGAATAACAGCATGGCAATGGTGGCCACCGCAAAAATAACGATGCCGTGTATCCAATCCACGTTGATTAACAATAAGTCGGTGTTGTAGATGAACAAAAACGGCAGGATCGCGGTGCGCAGGCTGTAGACGAACGCCACAACGCCGGTTCTAATCGGATCGCCACCGGAAATTGCGGCAGCAGCGAAGGACGCCAGACCCACCGGCGGCGTCACATCAGCCATAATGCCGAAGAAAAAGACGAACAAATGGACGGCGATCAACGGAACGATCAAACCCGACTGTTCACCCAAAGTGACGATAACCGGTGCCAACAGCGACGACACTACGATGTAGTTGGCCGTAGTAGGCAATCCCATGCCCAAAATCAAGCTGAGCACCGCCGTCAGGATCAACATCAGCAAGATGTTGCCAAGCGATAGAATCTCTACCAGGTCGGCCAACACCAGACCGACACCGGTCTGGGAAACGGCACCGACGATAATGCCAGCCGTCGCCGTGGCGATACCGATACCGATCATGTTGCGGGCGCCTGCGATCAATCCATCAACCAGATCATCGTAGCCCTGGCGAATAGCCCGGCCAAGATGGCCTTCGCCGCGAAACAATGCAAACATCGGTCTTTGCGTGAGCAGAATAAACACCATCAGCATGGTAGCCCAGAAGGCAGATAAGCCCGGCGACAACCGCTCCACCATCAAACACCAGACCAGCACGATGACTGGCAGGATAAAGTGCAAGCCAGACATGACTGTCGGCTTCGTCTCAGGCAAATGAACCACCGGCGCGTTAGGATCGTCCAGCTCCAGCACGGGATACCGTGAACCGACCCAAACCAGCGCGACGTAGACCAGGGTTAATAGCCCGGAGATCACCCAAGCCGCCGCATCGCCCAAGGCCGGTTTCAGCCAGCCGATCCCGTAATAAACCGCCATAGCAAGGAGGGCAGTGGCGATGAACCCAAACAACATACCCATGATGCGCTGCAGCCAGGGTTTGACTACACCAAGCTTTGGCAGCCCTTGCATATTGGCCTTCAGGGCCTCCAGATGAACGATGTAAACCAGGGCGATATAGGAAATGATCGCTGGGACGAAAGCGTGTTTGATGACTTCGAGATACGAGATGCCGACATATTCCACCATCAGGAACGCTGCCGCCCCCATCACCGGCGGCATGATCTGGCCGTTAACCGAAGAAGCCACTTCGACGGCACCTGCTTTTTCCGCCGAAAACCCGACCCGCTTCATCATAGGAATGGTGAAGGTTCCGGTCGTCACCACATTGGCGATGGAGGAACCCGAGATCAACCCGGTCAGGCCCGATGCTACAACGGCCGCTTTGGCTGGACCGCCACGCATGTGCCCTAGCATGGAGAAAGCCACCTTGATGAAATAGTTACCTGCACCTGCCTTGTCCAGCATCGCCCCGAACAGCACGAATAGGAACACGAAACTCGTGGAAACGCCGAGAGCAATGCCAAACACGCCTTCGGTGGTGATCCATTGGTGGTTGACCACTGCGTTCAGGCTAGCACCCTTATGGGCGATGATCGACGGCATGTAGGGGCCAGCAAACGTGTAACCCAGAAACAGCATAGCCATTACCATCAGCGGCGGACCCAACGCGCGCCGCGTTGCCTCCAGCAACAGCACCATGCCAACACAAGCCACGATCACATCCTGGGTGTTGGGCGCGCCGGGCCGTTGCGATAGCTCGTTATAGAACAGAAATAGGTAGCTTGCGCAAAAGGCGCCGACCAGCGCCATGACCCAGTCTTGCAGAGGAATGTAATGGCGCGGCGAGCGTTTCAGCGCGGGATAACCCAAAAAGGCCAGGAAAATTGCAAACGCCAGGTGGATAGAGCGGGTTTCGGTATCATTGAACACACCAAAGCCGATCATGAACGGCAAGGGCGATGCGATCCACAGTTGAAACAGCGACCAGGCGGCAGCCACGCCGAGCAAAATTTTCTGCGGTATGCCTTTGGGCGATCGGGCGCCGGTATCCGCCTCGGCTACCAGATCCTGCAATTCCTCTTCTGACATCACCAATTTTTTATCAACTTGCTCACTCATCAAGGTCCCCTTTCCCAGCAGGATGCGCGGGTCGGTGGTGGATCAATCACTTAGAAAACGAATACATAGCAATTAGATGGAAAATAATAGGGCTTTCGCCAAGCTCGCAGCTTATAGCCAGCCTTTTTCCCGGTAGTAGCGTAGCGCCCCTTCGTGCAGCGGCGCCGAAAGACCCTCTTGGACCCTATCTGCAACCTCCAGGCCGGCAAATGCTGGGTGCTGCTTCTTGAAGCTGTCCAGATTTTCAAACACCGTTTTGACTAAAGGTAAGCGGTATCCTTGCTTAAGAGGGATCGGATGAGCGGGCAACTCTTGCAGTCACCCGCTCGCCGGTAATGGTTACTTCAACCAGCCTTTCTCTTTGTAATACTTCACGGCGCCCTCGTGCAGAGGTGCGGATAAACCGTCCTTGAGCATGTGCGCCGGCTCCAGATTGGCAAAGGCCGGATGCAGTTTCTTGAAACGATCGAAATTGTCGAATACAGCTTTGACGACCACATAGATCGTGTCGTCAGGCGTCTTGGTGGACGACACGAAGGTTGCCGTTACTCCAAAGGTTTTGACATCATTGTCACTTCCTGGATACATTTTGCCAGGAATGGTGGAGACGGCGTAGTAAGGATAGGTTTTCACCAGCTTGTCCACCTCCGGACCGGTGACAGGTACGACAACCGCGTCGCAGGAGGAAGCCGCTTCCTGAATAGAGCCGTTCGGATGGCCGACCACATAGACCATAGCGTCAATCTTGTTGTCGCACAGCGCCTGGGACTGCTCCGCCGCCTTGAGTTCGGAGGCTAGCTGAAACACGCTGTTATCCCAGCCTTTTTCCTTCATTAACGCATCTATGGTGGCGCGCTGGCCGGAACCGGGATTGCCAATATTGACCCGTTTGCCCTTAAGATCGTCAAACGTCTTGATGCCTGAGTCCTTGCGGGCCACTACGGTGAAGGATTCAGGATGTACTGCGAACACCGCGCGCAATTCCGCGAAGGGTCCTGCCGCTTCGAAATCACCCTCGCCTTTCAGTGCTTTATACTGCTGATCGGACTGGGCCACACCCATATCTTGCTCACCGGCCCGGATCGCATTTAGATTGGCAACCGAACCGCCCGTCGATGGCGCTGTGCATTTAATGCCATGTTTGTCTCCGCCGCGGTTAACCAATTTACAGATGGATTGACCCACGACGTAATAAACACCGGTCTGGCCGCCGGTGCCGATCGTGACGTATTTTTCCTCAGCAGCGTTCACACCGCCTGCACCAAGCAGGAAGGCGGTTGCGGTCAAGGTGGTAATAGCAAACTTTTTCATGAAGCACCTCATCTTTGAGTGAAAAATCGAGTAGAACCATTGGCTTTGGCCTTACTCACCAGGAAGGGGAAAGCCCATATTTGTCATTAAAATTAGACAATTTTTTATAAAAAACCGGGCTTCTTTCGATTTATCATTATCATATATAGTCAACCAAGTTGTTGATTTCCAGCTTAGCCAAACAATTTCATGCAACAATATAGATAATGGGTTATTATTTTTTAATGCAAAAACACACTTAATTTAATGAAATTAATTGAATTTTCTCCGAAGATAACTTGCTGAGAAATTTACATGCGAAATCTCATGCAGAAATGACCGCTATAGCCTAAATTTTAACGTTGACCCTACGCCGCTCCCATACAGGGATACGCCTGATCAACCGGCGATTGGCGGTCAATAATCCGCAATATTGCCGAGAATCAGACCACTATGAGTTCAGAGGCTCTCCTATTACTGGTGTTGTTTATTCCATTCGCGAGTGCATTCTTCATCGCTATGAATGGGGATTATCCCAACCGGCGTGAGTTAGCGACGCTGCTAGCATCGATGTTGTTACTAGGAACTGTATTATCACTGCTACCGGAAGTGTTAGCGGGCGGAAGGCCAACAGTGAATCTGCTGGAATTCGTACCCGGCCTATCTCTGCAACTGAGAGTAGAACCGCTGGGCATGACCTTTGCGTGCGTCGCTGCCTTGTTATGGCCGCTAAACTCGATCTATTCCATCGGCTATATGCGCGGTAATCAAGAACACCATCAAACTCGCTTCTACGTCTGCTTCGCGATCGCTATCGCCAGCACGATGGGCATCGCATTTTCCGATAACCTACTGACTTTATTTGTCTTTTATGAGGCTCTGACGCTCTCGACCTACCCGCTGGTCACTCACAAAGGGAATACCAGCGCCATGCAGGCCGGGCGGCTCTACTTGGGCATCCTGTTGAGCACGTCTATCGGCCTGCTGCTGCTGGCTATTGTGTGGACAGCCTCAATCGCCGACACCTTGGATTTCACCCCAGGCGGTATTTTGGCCGGCAAGATCGAAGGACCCGCCGTCGCGGTTCTGCTGGCGCTGTACATGTTTGGCATCGGCAAAGCGGCGCTGATGCCATTTCACCGCTGGCTACCCGCAGCCATGGTGGCACCGACTCCGGTCAGTGCCTTGCTACATGCAGTGGCAGTGGTGAAAGCCGGCGTGTTTACGGTGATGAAGGTCACGGTCTACATCTTTGGCATCGACTTCCTGAGCGCGACCGGCGCCTCGCAATGGCTGATGTGGGTCGCGGCGCTGACCGTGCTGCTGGCGTCCTGCGTGGCGTTGACCAAGGATAATCTCAAGGCCCGGCTGGCTTATTCCACGGTCAGCCAGCTCGGTTATGTGGTGTTGGGCGCAGCGCTGGCAACATCGATGGGCGTCATCGGCGGCTCGATGCAGATCGCCATGCACGCCATGGGCAAGATCACCCTGTTCTTCTGCGCCGGCGCCATTTATACCGCCACCCACAAGACGGAGATCAGCCAAATGGACGGGTTAGGCCGGGTGATGCCATTTACCTTTGGCGCATTCCTGATCGGCGCGCTGAGCATCATCGGTTTGCCACCGCTGGGCGGCTCCTGGAGCAAATGGTATCTGCTGGCGGGAACTGCCGATGCCGAGCAGTGGGCGATGATGGCGGTCTTATTGATTAGTTCGCTGCTCAATGTTGCCTATTTGCTGCCGGTAGCCGCCAGAGGGTTTTTCGCTGCTGGAGCAGATATCTCTCATCCCAACCTTTGCCCCACAAGGAAGAGCGCTGAGGAAGACGCGGAAAACAGCATCACATGGACCAATATCCGTGAAGCGCCCCTGGCTTGCGTCATACCGCTCTGCCTGACCGCGCTCGGTTGCGTGTTGCTGTTTTTTTATGTGGACTCCCTTTACACCTTGCTGGCACCGGTTGCTGGCCACTGAGGAACCGCTGATGACCTCCCTAACACCTCCTGCCCATCATCCTGACAAAAAATACTGGCTGGATGAATCGCGGAATGTGAACAAGCTGGTTTGGCTATTGATCATGGCTTGTGCAGGACTCATTTTGTTCGATGCGCTGTATGCCAAACATGGGCATTTTGCTTTCGAGGAGTCGTTTCCAGTTTTTTATGGCGTTTTCGGCTTCCTGGCTTACTGTTTCATCGTGCTATCTGCCAAGGCGCTGCGTCGAATATTGAAGCGAGACGAGGATTACTATGATCGCTGAAGGATTGAATCCCGCCCTGATCCTGATCGCAGGTGGTCTGCTAGCGCCACTGCTCGGCGGACGGGTTCGCGCCGTCTACATGCTGATGTTACCGTTGCTCGGCATCATCCAGCTTTGCGGCATGGACTACGGGTCCGGCAACAGCATTTCATTGTTCGATCTGAATCTGATCATGCTACGGCTGGATCGGCTCAGTTTCATTTTCGCGCTGATTTTCCTCATTGCCTCGTGGCTGGGTGTGATTTATGCGCTGCATCTGCGCGATACAGTGCAGGATGTTGCCGCGTTGGTTTATGCTGGCGCCGCCATCGGCGCAGTGCTGGCTGGCGACCTGGTAACGTTGTTCATTTATTGGGAACTGACCGCTGTCAGTTCAGTATTTTTAATCTGGGCGCGGCGCAGCGAAGAAGCCTTCCGGGCTGGCTTGCGTTATCTGGTCATCCAAGTGGGTTCCGGCGTACTGCTGCTGGCTGGGCTGATCGTGCATTTCCGGGTCACGGGTTCCATCGCTTTCGATCATCTCGGCCTGGAAACACCGGGCGGCTTGCTGATCTTCCTGGCTTTCGGAATCAAGTGTGCTTTCCCGTTGCTGCACAATTGGCTACAGGACGCTTACCCGCAGGCCACAGTCACTGGCGCTGTGGTGCTGTCGGCTTTCACGACCAAGCTGGCGGTCTATGCCTTGGCGCGCGGTTACGCAGGTACCGAAATTCTGATTTATATTGGCGCAACGATGACCGCATTCCCGATTTTCTTCGCCGTGATCGAGAATGACCTGCGCAAGGTGCTGGCCTACAGCCTCAATAACCAGCTCGGTTTCATGGTGGTGGGTATCGGCATCGGCACGGAACTGGCGTTAAATGGCACGGCTGCCCATGCGTTCTGCCATATCCTCTACAAGGCGCTGCTGTTCATGAGCATGGGTGCAGTGCTGTTTCGCACTGGAACGATCAAAGCGTCAGAATTGGGCGGGTTGTATAAATCCATGCCGCTCACAGCGGGGTTCTGCATCGTTGGTTCACTATCGATTTCGGCATTTCCGCTGTTTAGCGGTTTCGTCTCGAAATCGTTGATCATGACCGCCGCCGCTGAGGGGCATCACACCTTCATCTTCCTCGTGCTGCTGTTCGCTTCAGCAGGCGTTTTAGATCATTCCGGCATCAAGATCCCGTTCTTCAGTTTTTTTTATCACGACAGCGGCAAGCGTTGTGCGGAGGCTCCGGCAAACATGCTGGCGGCCATGGGCTTGACCGCGCTAGCGTGTGTGGCGCTGGGTATTTTTCCACAATGGCTGCTTTATCCGTTGCTGCCGTACATCGTGGACTATGCACCCTATACCACGACCCATGTACTGGCCCAGATGCAACTATTGCTGTTCGCAGCGCTAGCATTCACTACCTTAATGAAGATGGGCTGGTATCCACCGGAGATTCCCTCGGTCAACCTGGACTTCGACTGGACCTACCGTAAGTTGCTGCCTGCCGTCACCGTCCGGGTGTGGAGCTTGCTGGATCGGGCCTGGGGCCGCCTGAACAGCACAGTCGAGTGTGGCGTCATGGGCGTCATGGGCGCGCTCTCACGCCACCATGGACCGCACGGCAAGCTGGCCGCCACATGGCCGACGGGCAGCATGGTGCTGTGGGCCGTGGTACTGCTGGGAGCGTGTTTGGTGTTTTATTACCTATGATTGGAGATGGGCATCCCACCACCATTACAACTGACCGCCGCAGAGTTTGCAGTAAACCGCATTGTCATCGTGGCCCTCTGCAGCGCATACCGGACAAACACGGGTATTGAGCGGCTGCCGGAAGACGTTGCCCATTTCCACCGTCACGATACCGGTCGGCACGGCGATGATCGCGTAGCCGAGAATCATGACGAAAGCTGCGAGGAATTGGCCCAGGCCAGTGCGCGGAGCGATATCGCCATAACCCACCGTGGTCAAGGTGACGATGGCCCAATAGATGCTGCGCGGAATGCTGGTAAAACCGCTCTCCTCACCCTCGATCATGTACATCAGCGATCCTAGAATCATCACCAAGGTGACCACGGCGAACAGAAAAACGCCAATTTTGCGCCGGCTGGCCACGAGCGCGCGGGTCAGCAAGTGAGCTTCTCCAACGTAAGTCACCAGTTTCAGAACCCGAAAAATACGCAAAATCCGTAGGATACGGATTACAAGCAGGTAGTGAGAACCGGCAATGAACAAACTCACGTAAGTCGGCAGGATGCTCAGTAAATCAACGATTCCGTAGAAACTAACTGCATAACGCCAAGGACGCTGCACGCAAGAAAGCCGCAGACCGTACTCGACAGTGAATAGCAGAGTGAAGAACCATTCCAGTGCATTCAGCACTGCGCTGTACGCAGCCCGGATCTCGCTGACGCTGTCGAGCATGACACAAAGCGTGCTCAACAAGATGAAGACGATTAATGCGATATCGAAAAACTTACCCGCCGGCGTATCAGCTTCAAAGATGATTTCGTGGAGTTTGGGCCGCCAAGAGCCGGGAATATCGCCGCGTTGTTGTTCGATGGGCATCGGACATTCACCCTGTTCGTTCGAATGAATGTACAGTTTAGTTTTTGCATGGCCTTCAAGCACTGCTTCCAGCGTCTCGCACGGCGCTGCTATCCGCAGGTAAGGCCAGCAGAGCCTGATCCGGCTCGCCATAGCGGGATTCACTAAACCGGGTACGCGGCAAGCATTGCGGATAATACGTCTGCAGGAAAGCAACAAAACGCTCCCGCACCAGGCAACGCAAATCCCAGGCACTGGAAGCATCCGGGGCACTCATCAGAGCACGCAAGGTGACAGTGCGATCCGTTGTATCCGTGACTTGCAAACCCCAGGCGCGGCCATCCCATAAGCCAGATTCGTCAAGAATCCGCTTGAGTTCCTGCCGTCCTGCCTCGACTGGGAAGGTATAGTCCACGTAGAAAAAAGCTGTGCCCAGTAATTCGGAATTGGCCCAGGTCCAGTTCTGGAACGGTTTGGTATTGAAATAATTGAGCGGCACGATCAACCGCCGGTCATCCCAGATGCGCACCACCACATGAGTGGCGTTGATTTCAGCAATGCGCCCCCACTCCCCTTCCACAATCACCACGTCTTCGATGCGGATCGGCTGGGTCAGGCCAATCTGCACACCGGCAATCAGATTTTCCAGAAATGGCCGGGCTGCGACACCGATCACAATACCCGCCACACCCGCCGAGGCCAACAGCCCAGCGCCCAGTTCCCGGATTTTGGGGAAGGTCATCATCATCACCGACAGCGCCAATACCTGCACCACCAGCACCACAATACGCCGCAGCATCTGGAATTGAGTCCGAAGGCGGCGCGCACCGAGATTATCATTGATATTGATCAGGTAGTGTTGTTGCATCACATCTTCAGCTACCGAGGTCAGGCGCACCAGCAGCCAGCCAATGGTGGCGATGTTCATCAAGATCAGCGCATGATGCGCGTGACTGGTCAGTTGCCCTGACAGTTCCAAGGCAGGCAGCAACAACTGCGCAGCGATGACCGGCACGAGCAAGCCAACCGGTTGCCGGAGATGACGGATCAGGGCGCCACCAAAAGTATTCTGGGTCTGCTCCACCAGCCAGCCGACCAGGATCAGAAGCCCCTCGTAGCTCAACAGCGCCACGACAATGACGACCAGCACCGGTTCCCAGGCAATCGACGTCCAAAATGTGAAGAGATAACCCCGTTCACTATACAACTCCAACAGAATGGCCCCAGCAATTAATAGCAGCACCCAACGCAAGGTACTATTCAGAGGTGCAAGAATTTCCTGGGTCCAGAGCAACCCGTAGTTGCTATAAGCAATAGCCTGGTTTTTCAGCAACACGATCAACTCATCGATCAGGCTCCGCAACAATAACCAAACCAGCAAAACACCGGCCAGTATCAGCAACCGCCAGACGATCAGCCAAGCGAGGTTAAGATAACCGGCCAGGCTCAGCAGCGCTGCACCGGCTAACACCAAGGGCAACAGCAAGGTCAACAAGCGCATGGTGCCGTGCCAAAGCCGCCCGGTAAAACGCCCTGCCAGCCCCTCCAGTAACAGGTGACGCAACCGCAGCAGGGGATAACAGACCACCAGCCAATAGAATAGAAACGCCTGGTCCAGCACCCGGATAGCGGGATACGGCAATTCGCTGACATGGGCCAGAATGACCAGAGCGCTGAGGATGCCGCCCCCTAGCAGAATCCAGAAGACCCATTGATAGAGGCGCAGATTGTATTGCTTAGCAGGCAAATCAGGCGCAGCGAGCAGCAGCCACGCCAGATCGAGCGGTGTCTTGATACTGACCCAAAACAATACCAAGGTCAGGAGAATGGCCAGCCCAGGCTGAGGAACTCTCATCAGCCATAGCCCTAAGGTCAGCGTGGCAGCCAAGGCGATGCCCCATAGATTTCTACGCAAAAGACGTGCGACGGTCAGAACGAATTTATTTGCAAAGCTATCGTCTTGATTGGCGGCATAACGTTCGGAAATCCGGGCCAGACGGTGGCGGCTCAACGCTGCCAGAGTTGCAAGCAGCAGAATCAACCCGGCCAGGCTCAACCATTGCTCGATGCGAGCTGTAGCTATGACCGTAAGCGCCGATTCCACGCTCAGCCAGATCTGGTGCAGCAAAATCCGGGGGGCCTTGCTCAGTTCCACCGCAGTGGCAGGCCACTGCGCCGGAGCAAATAGGACAAACGATTCACGCGCCAGCAAATCCTGCCGGCTGCGTTGTGTATGGGCGGTTTCCAGATCTTCCCGTAAACGCTCCAAGCGATCGCTTTGCTCCAGCAAGCGTTCCTCGCTCTGACGGAGTTCCTGTTCCAGGTCCGTCAATAACTGGCGGGTCTGGCTACCCAGTTGCCGGTCGCTGGTACTGGCGGATTCAAACTGGATCGATTGCTGTTGTTGACCCAGCAAGGTGAGGCGGCTCTCGATCAACCGGCCCATCTCACGCAATTCGCCCCGCAACGCCGTCAACTGGCGAAGACCTTCCTGTAAGCGATGAGGACCGGTGTTCTGGGCATTGGCGACACTCTCCCAATTGGCCAGCCCGTCATTGATGGCGGCCAGGCGATTATCCCAACGCAGCCGCTGGGCACGCTCCTCGGCGATCTGAATACTGATTTGCAGGAATGAACGCTGTGCCTCAGACAGCTTCTCACCGTCACGCTGCAGGCGGATGCGCAATTCTTCGGCCTTGCTCAGTTGCGCTTGCTGTTCGCGTTCTAGCCGGGTGGCGCGGTCTTGTTGGGCCTCTTGGCGTCCCTGGACCTGCTGTTGCAGATAGAGTTCTTCCAGACGGGCGCGCCATTGGCCCGCCAGAGCTTGGCGTTGTACGAGCAACGTCAGCCACTCTTTGAGATTCTTCAGGTTTTCTTGTTCGAGTTTAAGACCGGTACTGCGTTCCTCCAGCTGCTGATGCGCTTGCGCCAGTTGCTCAGCCCGGTTGCCGGTTTCCAGGCTATCGCCTTTTGCCGGATTCCTCAAAAGCTGCTCCTGAGCCTCCAGCGTTACAATTGACTGCTCCAACGCCTTGATCTGGCGCTGGGTAGCGTCGATGTCAGCTTGCACACTTTCCTGTTTAAGCTGCAGGGTATCGTAGTCGAGCCGGGCCTTTTCGACCATGGCCGCAGTGATAACCTCCCCTTTCAGGGTTTGCAGTTTGCCTCGCTGTTCAGCATCAAGCTGGGTAATTTCCTGGCGCAAATGCTCAATCGTTGCCTGTTGTTCAGCCAAGGCTTGACGCAAGGTATTCTGACGTTCGGTGGCTTTAGCAGGATCGGTACTCAAGGGCGGCAAAGTGAGGACATTCTGTGCCTGCGCCACACCGCTGCTGATCACCAGCAGCAGCAACCATAGCAGCGGCAACATTAACTGGGGACGGGAACAATTACGAAGAAAGTTTCGATAAGACATAGTCTTGAAGGATAAGAGACTCTCTATGCCTCGCAGGATAACCTGAACAATTCGGGAAATCCTAGGGATGGCAAGATTTAAACGAACGGCTCATGAGTCATGGCTCATGATGAACAGGCCATACGACAGTAAAATTGTATCCTATTGTAAAATATATTTTTATTAAAAATCCCCATTAATGCAAACCAACATCTTTTATGGAAAAATAGTTGTTGTTTGCGTATGACATCCCAACAGGAAACATAAAAAACGATGCCGATAGAAGATACTTTTCCAAAACCGCTGGTAATGGTCGATACTGCACTGTTCACGATCCTGAACGAGCAGTTGTGTTTGATTCTAGCACGGCGCAAGGAGCCGCCTTTTCCTGACGTGTTAGCGTTGCCCGGCGGGTTTGTGCATATTCAGGAAGATGCTGATGCCGAGGATGCGGCGCGGCGTGTCATCCGTGACAAGATTGGCTTCGATGCACCCTATCTGGAGCAGCTTTACACCTTTTCCGGCAGTCATCGCGATCCCCGAGGCTGGTCCGTCAGCATCGCCTACTACGCATTGGTTCCCGCACTCTTGCTGGACCGCAGCCAGGTTGCCGAAACTTTCCCGGCCGATACCTTGCCGGCGCTGCCTTTCGATCATGATCGGATCGTCGCCAAAGCCGTGGAACGGCTGCGCAGCAAAGCCACCTATTCCTCACTACCCGCTTTCCTGCTGCCCGAGGTATTCACTTTGAATGACCTGCACTGTATCTATCAGCAGACCCAGGGTATCCAGCTCGATAAGGCTTCCTTCCGTCATAAGATCATGGAGCAGGACATCATTGAAGCGATTCCCGGTCAGTTCCGGACGGGAGCGCACCGCCCTGCTCAACTTTACCGGCTGACCAGCCGGGCGCTCACACCGTTTGAACGGAAGATTTAGCAGATTAGTCAGCAGCCCGTTGCCACAACGCCGCATGGGTCACGATGTACTGGTACTTACGCGCATGCTCGCGGATGACCAGCGGGATTTCGGCCTCACGCAACAACTGGAAACCTTCCGCCGTCAGGAATGCACCGAGTGCTGCCGTGCTGGTAACGGCCTGGCCATCCTGCTCGTAACCACCGAGCCAAGCTTCTGGCGGCGTGAATGCCTCCAGCCAACTGTATGGCGAGAAAACCGCCAAAAGACCGCCCGGCTTGACCAACCCCATTGGACCACCCAAACGACCCAGCAACGCTTTGGGGCTGGGCAGCCGGCAAAGCAGATTTGCCAGTAACACAGCGTCGAAATCCTGCAACCCGGCCGGCAGCCCACAGGCATCGGCCTGCCGGAAGGTCACCCGATTCCGCTCAATCGCCGGATCAACCCTCGCATTCAGGGTAACGCCCAATCGACCCTCGTCTTTCCGGAAATAACTCAGTTCACCTTGGCGGCGCAATACATCGGCAGCATCGATAAACGCCCGGCTGAGATCAATCCCCACGACTTGGTGATAAGTCCGCGCCAGCTCAAAGCTGGCCCTGCCCACGGCACAACCGATATCCAGCGCCTTACCCGTAGGGATGCGATATTCCCGAGCAGCGTCATTCAACCACCGAGCGCACCGCACCGGGAATTCCACTGCATCCGTTGGCCCGAAGGCATAGGGCATCTGCTCGCCAGGCGCACCATAGTGCAACAGCAGGTACTCATTCAGGATTTGCGGATCTTCGTAGACCTGACCCGGTGAATCCGGCCGGTCCAGCCGCACCGCACCCCCATCGCTTTCACTACGCGCACGCCGGAAACCGGCATGCTGGAAAAAATGCGGACGGAAGTGGAACCGTGACCAGATGCTGGCCTCGTCACCGGTCGATGCCCAAGACCCCCCCAGCATCATTTGATGCTGGCCGTCATAACAAGGCGTACTGAAATCATCGTAGTATGCATGCGCCTTAGCGCCAGGCAACGGGTTGAAGTGATCTTCCAGCCACTGCCAGACATTGCCAAACACATCATGGAAGCCGGCTTCAGCCGGGCAGCTCGCATGGACCGGGCTAGAGGAGCCGCATGCGAGATTCAGATTCCAACCCCGCTTCTGCATCAGGGAAACTCCATCGAAGCCCATCACCGGGTCTGCTTCAATGCCAAGCGCCGCTGCCTGCCGCTGCTGATCAGCGCGCAACGCCTGATGTTCCGCTTCACTGGGTAAACGGCAAGGTATGCCTTCCTGCTCAGCACACCAGGCGCAATAAGCCTTGGCTTCGTAATAATTGACTTCGACGGGCCAGTCCCAAGGCATGCCGATGCTTTCAAACAGAGTACGTAACCGGTAGCGATGCAAGCCAGCGGGACCGTCCGGTACCCAAAAGGCTGGTTGTTTGATATTGCGAAACACCCGCCATTCCCAGCCGGTATCCGGCCAATAGCGTGGTTCGCGGTAGCCGCCAGCAACTACAAAGGCATGAAATTCGCCGTTGCTGACCAGGTAGCGATTGGCCTGGAACGGCTGCAAAATCGTTTCGCGCTGACCGTATTCGTTATCCCAGCCATAAGAGGGCCAGTCAGCCGGTTTACCCAGCGTCACCGCTTGACCGGGTACGCTAATCAGTTCGTTTGCCGGATAATCACGGCCTGCTTGGGGCGGAAAAGCCGCCGGCCGCCCGGCGGAAGGATGCAGCTTCGGCCATCCGGCGGGACGCTGCACCAGGGCCAATGGCAGCTCACGGATCAATACAGACGACGTTTCCAGATGAATCCGTTCATGCTCGAATCCCATGAACAGCGCCCACAGCGGGTCTTTCTGAGTGACTGGCGGATGGCCCGGCGCCAAGCCGGGATGGGTTTCGATCACCCGCCGCACGATGGCATAAACTTGCTGACGGTAAGCATGAACTTCCTGAATGCTGGGCCAGAGCATTTCGTTCTTGGACATGTCATCCCAGCGCATCTCATCCACGCCGGTTTCGAACAGTCGCTCGAAATAGGGGTTAAGCGGTCCAGCAATCAGACCCGCGACCCGCAGCTTGTTGATGTACAACGCGGGTGGATGGCCGTAGTAAAAGATCATCGGGTGGCGCAGGTGGTGGTAGGGCGGGCGGTAAAAAGCTTCCTCACCCCGAAGACTGGAAAACAGCACTTCAGTCAAGGTCCAACCATTATCGAAGTAATCCAACGCCTGCGCCCGCGTGCAATTTGCTAGATCAGGGAGTGCCAGCGAGGTGATCGTCCCATCTGATCGGCGGCCAGGACAGTCGCGTGGGATGTGGCCTGTCCACCACCATGAAGGACGGGGACCCGCTAGTTCAGCATCGAGATTGCCACGCAAATTATTACGCCAGAGCTCTTCAGTCAGATGAAATGGATTCGCGGACACGGGTGGCGTGGTCATAATTTCTCCCGGTAGATAGATATCGGGGCGCGGTGGCGCAGCTCCCAATTTTCTGAACAATATACTTATTCTTTTCTAACGCACGTCCATAGAAAAATGATTCATTTCGTTATTAAGGACCCGAAGCTTGGTTAAGAACAAGTCTTATCGAGGGTTGTAAAACATCACCTAAAAGAATCCAGCAGACGATCTTTGGTTCCCTAAAGATTTCGCTTCTGCAAGATGTTTAATAATTACTTTAACTTATATCCGATCGATCGGCACCAGGAAAACCGGGATACCGGGATGCCGGGCTTTGATCAAAACCTTGTGCGCCACCGAACCCATGAACATTTCTCCCAGGGCTGTTTGGCCGTGGGAGCCGAGAACAATTAAGTCTGCACTGACCCGTTTGGCTTCATCGAGGATCACTTGTGCTGGCTGCCCCTCGACAACACGCATGCTTGCCACCACGGTCTGTGCTTCAGGATGCAGATGATCTTTGCAGAACGTCTCCAGACGCCGGTGCATCTCCTGGTTAACCTGCTCAAAACCGGTTTGATGCAAGTTTTTCAGGGTAGCGGGCGGTACGAGAGTTTCAACCAGCGATTGTGCATAGTCGCTCATCGGCTCCAATGCATGAACGATATGAATTTTGGCGCCGTACTGTTTAGCGAGCGAGAAGGCGTGATTGAAAACCTCCGGCCCGTGAGGACTAAGATCGGTGGCATAGAGGATCGTGCGAATGACGTAATCCATGGCGGCGCTCCAAAAAATAGTAATAGAGCCAAGGGGAAGAGCAGCGAAGCCCGCCTAGAATAGCACAACCTTATTCTTCCGGGCCGAAGCACCGGGCATAGTCACAGCAGACCGCACAGGATGGCGCACGGCAGAGATAGACGCCTTCTTGCACACAGAGTTGCTTGTATAGAAACTTCTTCCACTTCATATCGTGGTCATTTTTTGCGGCCAGCGCCGGGAAATTGCGGGCCATCAAATCACTTAAATCCCGCCGTGACCACAGCCCCAAATCCTGCCAGAGATGATCATTGGCCATACAGCCGGTGGCGACAATCACACTTAACCATTGCTCGGATAGGTCCCGTCCTGCTTGAAAAAGTTCCAGCAGTTTGACCAGCTCATCCAATTCCTCAACCAATCGCGAATCCCATTGCGGCAGGAAGCGAGGAGGCATAATCAGAGGGGAGGCGTTGGGGAAATGCCTCGCCAGCAACGCGTTAAACGCTTCAGATTTTAACCCCAAGCCAACGGGTAATGATCCGCCGCCCACGGCTTGCGTCGCCAGCATTCGCGCTAAAGTGTCGTCGTTAGGCAAGTGATGACAGTGGCTCATCAAGAAATCATACACTTCCCGCCGAGGATCCGTACCGGCGGAAAGCGCCAAGGATTCCAGCCGCAACGACTGCTCCATGAGCAATAACCGTCAATATTCAACCAAGATTTCTTCGTCCCGCACGATCATCTGACAGGCCAGTCTCCAAGGAGGCGGGATATCATCCACCAGAATGCGATGGATATCCTCTTCGGTCAGCTTACCCAATTCTTTCAGCAGATTTCTTTCTTTCTCCGTTGGAGGACCGCTCATCCGGGGTTTTTTATCAAGACTCGTTACCTTAACCAGACAAGTACCGCATTCACCATCTTGGCAATCGAAGGCAATCGGAATTTGATTGTCTTTCGCGATTTTTAGAACGGTTTCGGTATGGCTGCCTGCCGGTGCATAAACGGTTTTAATTTTATGCTCGGAGTTTGAAAAGTTGATCAATGGCATCAGTGTAATCTCCTAAAAGAAATTGATTGCTTAAGCAGGACGCACAACAATTTCACCGCCCAAAACCTGCGCCTGACACGCCAAGCGCATGTCACGCGCGGCGAAGTGCTCCTTGAGTATCCGTGCCTCCAGTACGGACGGTTCGCTCAGATTTTCCATGCCCTCCGTCACTTTCATCAGGCAGGTTCCGCAATCACCTTCACGGCAGCCATAAACGATACCGGAATTCAGTTTGTCTGAAATTTCGATAACCCGGGTGCCGGCAGGCACCGAAACGGTTACATTAATATCCGTAAAACTGAGTTGTGCTTTAGCCATTCTTGGTATCTCTCTCCGCAGTTTTAGTGTTTGCCATCATGCACTGATGGATTGAATCCGGTTTGGCGCAATGGCCAACCGTCCGCTCGTCCGCCATTCCGCATAAACCGCATGCAATGCATCATCAATCGGCTCGCCGCCGTGCTCGCTATTGGGTTCGATACCCGCATTTTCCAGCGCGCGCCACGGTGTAAAGCCAACCCGGGAGCACAACAGCAATGCACAATCGTGCAAGGCGCGAATGGCCCCTTCCAGTGCTGCGTCCGAATCACCGCAGGTCGTTGCGCCATGACAGTAACGAGCGATTTCACGGCGCTCGATCAGATGCACATCGCCCGTGGACACGTCATAAATCAATAACTCACGCAGGTGTCCAAAATGCGCGTCAATGGTTCGTCCATTCAAACTGCCTACGGCAATCCGTAAGATTTCCCTGGCAGCCTGAGGCCGCATCGAAACAACCACTGAGCGAGCAGCGGTTGGGGGCGTTTTTTCCAAACGGCGGACAATTGCCGCGCGCACTGCTTCGCGTTTAGCCATCGCCTCTTGAGGATCGATAGTCATCGCTTCGACCTTGGCCATGCTAAATTCGCCGCCGCGATCTTCATTCAGCATCCCCGTTGCATCGGCACGGCATTGCTGGCAATGACTCATCATCCCGGCGTTGCTTTCACAAGCATCCCGGACTGCTGCCAGTTCCCCGGCATGAGGTTCACGTTGTCCCATGATTCCAAAATAAGTACCGTGCTCGGCGCGGGCGATAAGCGGCATGATGTTGTGCAGAATGGCTCCTTTTTCCCGCACGATCCGGTTGACTTCCGGCAAGTGAGCGTCGTTGATACCAGGAATCAAAACTGAATTGATCTTGACCTGAACACCACGTTTGGTGAGCAACGCCAGTCCGCGCAACTGTTGTTCAATAAGAATTTTCGCTGCTTCTTTCCCACGCACGCGCTGTCCTTGCCAGACGATCCATGGATAAATTTGCGCGCCGATTTCCGGGTCAACACAGTTTATGGTGATGGTGACATGGTGAATGCCATGGCCGGCCAACGCGTCTGCATGTTCCGGTAACGCCAGGCCGTTAGTCGACAGACATAACAGCAAATCAGGCGCTTGGGCATGCAATTCCCCGAGGGTGGCAAACACGGGTTCAGGATTAGCCAGTGGATCGCCAGGCCCGGCGATGCCGACTACCGCTAAATGCGGGATGACGGCACCTACCGCCAGCGCCTTTTTGACGGCTTGTTCCGGACTTAGCAGTTCCGCAACAACACCGGGACGTGATTCATTACTGCAATGGTATTTGCGGTTGCAGTAGTGGCACTGAATATTGCACTTTGGTGCCACCGCTAGATGCAAACGGGCGAAATGCCGGTGTGCTTCTGGGGAATAACAGGGATGAAGCGCTGGCGTCGCCCCGATAGCGGATTGTTGATGCATTGGTTCCATGCAAATTCCCCCAAAATCACGAAATCGGCCGGCCGGAATCGGGCGGCGAGGGATGCATAGCAACTGCCGTGCCTATAAATAACTTATTGTTCTACATTGTTTTATATGAAAGATAGGGAGTATGCTGTAGCAAACACCACAGCCTACCGGCGGGGATTGTCGGTAATGAAACAAGCAGAAGCGGCCACCGGGAACCAGTTTCAGAGAGGCGCTAATGAACGGATAACATCTCATCCGTTCCGGTAAGAGGACCGGAACAATACAAGACAAAGATCCCAAAAACACTGCGCAGCCGTATCAGGATTCTTCATGTCAATTTTCTTGTGCTAACCATCGCTAGCAACAATCGGATACGCACTGCCAGATTCCATCTCCAGCGACAGTCCCAGAGAGCACTTGCCCTCTGGAACCGAGGACCACAACCGGTTATCGCTTTTCCATCGGCACATAATCCTGAATGGTGTTACCGGTATAGATCTGCCGTGGCCGCTGGAGGCGGGCCTTGGGATTGTCATGGATTTCCTTCCAATTGGCGATCCAGCCTGGCATCCGGCCCATGGCAAACATCACGGTGAACATATTGAGCGGAATGCCCATAGCACGCAGGATGATGCCGCTGTAAAAATCCACATTCGGGTACAGCTTGCGTTCTACAAAGTAGGGATCGTTCAACGCCACATCTTCCAATTCGCCAGCGATCTCCAGTAACGGATCTTTGATATTCAACTTAGCCAGCATCTTGTCTGCTGCCGCCTTGAGAATCTTGGAGCGAGGATCGAAGTTCTTATAGACCCGGTGGCCAAACCCCATGAGCCGCAATTTGGAATCCTTCGCCTTAACTCTGGAAACATAGTCGGGCACGCTCATGCCAGATTGATTGATGAACTCCAGCATCTCCACCACCGCTACATTAGCGCCACCATGCAGCGGCCCCCACAGCGCGCACACGCCAGCAGCGCAACTAGCAAACATGTTAGCGCCGCTGGAAGCGACCATCCGCACTGTGCTGGTCGAACAGTTCTGTTCATGATCGGCGTGCAAAATTAAAAACAGCGAAAGAGCGCGGGTGATCTCAGGGTCCGGCACATACTCCTGGTAAGGCAGGGAGAACATCATATGCAAGAAATTGTTGCAATAATGATACTCAGGATTCGGATACATCAACGGCTGGCCGATAGACATTTTGTAGCTAGCTGCCGCTATCGTGCGCACTTTCGAAATGATCCGCGCTGCTGCCCGTTCTAGCGTCGTTTCGTCCTCAATCTCCATCATCTCCGGCTCATAGCAACTCATGGCGTTAATCATTGCCGAGAGAATAGCCATCGGGTGTGCATTAGGCGGAAATCCCTCGAAATGATTACGCAGGCTTTCATGCAGCATCTCATTTGCTGTCAGCCGCGTCCGGAAGCGCTGCAATTCCTCTGCTGAGGGGAGGCGCCCCCAAATTACCAGCCAGGCAGTTTCCACAAAGGAACTCTTTTCAGCCAGTTGTTCAATCGGAATACCGCGATAACGCAGAATACCTTTGTCACCGTCAATATAGGTAACGTCCGAGGTGCAGGAACCGGTATTGCCATAGCCCTCGTCCAGGGTGATAAAACCCGTTCGGTCTCGCAACGTAGTGATGTCGACCGCCCGTTCTTGTTCAGTCCCTTCAACGATCGGGAATTCATAGGATTTTCCATCCAGTTCGATGCGACAGTTATGGCTCATAGCTTAGACTCCTGGGATTGAGGATGAAGTAAGTTGTTTTTCAAAGCCTTATGTGAAGCCGATTTTTTCACTTCACTCATTGCGCGGTTCTTTTGGAGGCCGGTCGATCCTGTTGCGCATTTCAGGGCATGATGGACCCAATGCGTCTTGGGAAGATTATACAGAGGTGAAGCGCGTTGCATAATCCAACATTTACCCAAGCGCACTCTAGAAAGTATGGCAATCATTGAGAAACAGACCCAAAAATTGCCGTTAGAGGAAGACATCGAAAACTGCATTAATCCACGCAATTACACCACATGTCCGGGGTAAACCGGCGGATGGGAAGATAGCCGCCACGCCGCAGTGCCGCTTCGTCCGAGGGTGGCCAACGAAGCAATTCCACTTCCCAGGGAGCGATCCTAACACCCGTATTGTCTATCAATACGGGTAAGCCATCCGCCCGGGTATGCAACTGCAACCGATGGATAGTTGCGCCGTCACTAGCGAAGATCGCAGCAAAGTCAGTGTCGATCTGCATCAGAAGGATACCTTAGTAGTCACTGTCCAATGGCTCATCACTATATCGGAGTTGCCTGGTAAGCGTATGATTAGATTAAATCACCCTAGACATAGCAATGTTGTTAACATCCCCAGGAGCAGGATAAACCCGTCCATCAAGAGACATCATCATGAATATTCCTCTGCTCTTTGGTTATGATGATCAGGCACCGGTCAATCATCAACGTGTCGGCCTGGTTTCTCCGGCTGATCCCGATGAAAAGATCATTTGGCTCACCCGGCGCTTTATCGCCGGGTTCGATCTGGATTACATGGTGATCCCCCTGCGCATCATCCGCGAACCAGACAGCATCACAGTGATCGCTACCACCCAATTTTAAGAGGAAATTGAATGATTTTTGAAACATCCCGAACGTTGATCATCCTTGACGCCGTTGACAGCTTTCCTCCTACTCACGCCAAAATCCCGGAGTGCGCACCATGAAATACATTGCCGGAACCATCGCCGACGTAATGGATGATGGCACCATTGCAACGCTGATTTTGGACACGGGCGAGCATAAGCACCACCTGCAGGCCGATTCGCACCTGCTCTCTGAGGCGTTAACCGCTCTCTACGGCGAGGACTGTATTGGCAAACCCGTTGCGGTTGAATGCAACGGTCCAATGCTGACGAGTATCGAAATTCCCGGCGCGGCTCCTGATTACGCTATTTAAGGCAGGAAGAAATCACTACCGCAGCAGGCGTTGCACGGCTGAAGCCGGTAAACCTGACGTGTTCCACAAGGTCGCTTCGGTACCAAAACGGACCGCCATAGCCAGCGCGCCGGTCAGCGGTTGATCGTTGACCAAGGCATGAAGCAATCCGGCGGCAAAGGCGTCGCCAGCACCGGTGGTATCCACTGGCTGGACAGTTTCCGCCGGCATTTCCCATTGAGCATCTTTAGACCAGGCGCTGGCGCCCGCCGCGCCACGGGTCACTACCATCCAGCGCGCCTGTCCGCCAGAAATTCTATGCCCCAGCGTCAGCGGATCCTGAAGCGCGTTGGGTTCAAGGTCACTGGCTGAAGCGACTAAAATATGTGCCGGCCTTACATTGGTTTCGAGCGGGGGCAGGTGCGCAACCACCCAGGCGCTGGATGCTTTCGCCGCCAACAGCGGCCCTAAATCGCACCGGCGGCTCCGCACGTAGACCGCCTCGGCAGGGATCGCCAGAAGCTGCTCTGGCAACGCTTCGTCTTCGCAGCGGGCGACATTCACTACCGTCCGCTCACCCATCGGGTCAATCAGGATCAACGAATGCGTCGTTGGTTGATCAAGCCGGGTTATCCATCGGGTTTCAACACCGGCGGCGGCAAGTTCCACCAATAGAGCATCTCCCATCGCATCCCGGCCCACCGCAGCTAACAAGATGACGGTGTGTCCAGCCGCGGCCAAGGCCACGGCGGTATTGGCGCCCCCGCCACCCAGCCGGAAACCGGCCAGCACCCCGTTCAGATGCGCGCCGGGTTGAAGCGGTTCGGCTAATCGCACCACGTCGTCCTGGGCAACAGAACCGATAATAACGATTGTAGCCAGTGCATGATCTCCAAGGTTAGGATGAAACCGGTGCAGATTGCTGACCGTGCAACGACAGATACGTATGCATGATAACCGCCGCCAGAATCGTGCCGCCGCCGATGAAAGTGCGCAGCGGGACCGCCTCGCCCAGCACCCACCATACCCACAAAGGGCCTAGTACTGTTTCAATCAACAGAAAGAGCGTGATTTCCGGCGCAGGCAAATAGCGCGTAGCGGCAAGCAGGCAAACCGTCGCCGTGGGCATTTGCCCCAACCCCATGATCAGAAGCCACGGATAGCAATCCGCCGGCAGTTGCAATGGCTGGGCAAATGGCAGGGCGGCCAACGCGACAGCCAGGCTGCCCATCGCCACGACCGGCACAACCGGCAAGCGGGATAAACGACGCATCAAGGTCAAGGTGAAGCCCAAGTTGGCCGCTAAGGTGAGGGCCAACAGATCACCCAATCGGCTGCCACCACCAAAATCACCGGCAAAGATCATCCATACGCCAGTCAGCGCCACGAAAATCGCGGCCCAGGTGCGCAATGCCAGCGTTTCCCGCAATATCAGCCAGGAAAATAAGGCAGCGAAAAAGGAGGAGCTGCTTAGAATCACTACGGTATTCGCCACTGACGTGTGGCTGATGGAGAACACAAACATACCGGTATTTGCGCCATAGAGTCCCGTAACCAGCAAGGCCAGCCCTCCGCATCGCCGGTAAGCCCGCCACTCCTCCACCCGGCGCGTGATCCATAAGAACACTGTCAAGGACAGAAAAATCAATGTCCCACGCCAAAACGCGACATTGGCGGGCGCACTGTGGACCAATCGGATCAGCAACGCATCGAAACTGATAACCAACACCGCAATACCGGCGATCCACACACCCTGACGGTGATTTTTGACAATCAGCATATTAGGCGGCCAGATCCATCGTCATCAATATCATTCCCGTCTCAAGGGTACGGTGGAGAATCTACTGAGAAACAGTGTATTAAAGCACTGGCCCGAGCATAGCAATCGCATTGTTCCAAAGCTGCCTGCGGCGAGGCCAGCTGGCAACCTCCTCGCTGGTAATCAAATGGGATTGGGCCATGTAGCTGTCTTGGCGCTGGCGCAATCCGGCGGTCAACGCTGGATCATAGAACAGAATGTTGTTCTCGTAGTTTAGCTCGAAGCTGCGACGGTCCAGATTGGCGGAACCTATCAGCGTCACTTCGCCATCCAAGGTCAGGGACTTGGTGTGCAGCAACCCGCCCACGTACTCGAAGATCCGCACTCCAGCAGCCAGCAAGTCACTGTAGTAGCTACGGCTGGCCGCGCCGACAATCCAGGAGTCATTCCGCGCCGGAACGATCAGGATGGTTGTGACACCCCGGCGGGCGCTGGCGCACAAAGCGCCCTGCATCGACTCGTCGGGAACATAGTAGGGGGTCGAGATAATCAATTCATGGCGGGCCGTGTACATCAGCGACTCAAACATCTCGGGCATAGCGGAATAGCGCACCGTCGGCCCGGTGCCGATGACTTGAGCAGGCAATCCTGGCGGGGAAGGCGGGACCGGCCGCCGCAGCAAGCCGGTAATATCATCGTCTCCATGGGCCATCCAGTCACTGGCGAATAGATGCTGATTTTGACGGGCAATCGGTCCTTCGAAACGCATCACGGCGTCTACCCAGGGCGCGTACTGAGCCTTGACGAGAAATTCTGGATCGGCGCAGTTCTGGCTGCCGCAATAGGTGATGCGATCGTCGATCACGACAATTTTGCGATGGTTGCGCAGATCGATCCGCCCCTTGAGAAGCCGCAGCAATGGATTACCGATGGGCAAGGCCCGAGCCAGGCGGACCCCCGCTTGGCCCATATCCCGCCAGTGCGCGGAATGAATCAGAAGACGCGAGCCCAGATCATCCGCCATCGCACGGCAGGTGACGCCACGCGCCGCGGCGCGTTTCAATGCCTCGATGATCTTGCCGCCGTTCTGGTCGGGCAGCCAGATATAGAATAAGAGATGCACATGGCTGCTAGCAGCATCGATATCCGCCACCATGGCATCGATGGCCGCATTGGAATCGGCCAGCAGGCGGGCGCGATTGCCGCCGGCCGGTTCGAAACCGCTGATGGAGTGCCCGACGCGAAACAGGTGTGTGTAGCGATCCGGCACTCCGGTCCGCTGGATTGCCGCATCCAGACCGGCTGCATCGGCCAATTTCGGCATTTGTGCGAGCACCGCACGCATTCGCGCGACACGCCGTCGACCGATATTCACTTCGCCAAACAGGATATAGGCCAGGATGCCCAACACCGGCAAAACCAGGATGACCACCACCCAGGCAATGCGCGAAGCAGGTTCCCGATGTGGCCGCAGTAGCACCCGTGTAATGAAGGCGAACTGAACCAGAACATTGAGCGCCCAGAAAATTGCCGCTAACAAGGTTGGTTCATGCACTGCAATAGATCCTGTTATGTACCAATTCCATCGTGTCCGCCATCTTTAGGGGTACCGGCCTTAACGGCCACGGGATTTTTAATTGATAGATGATTTATAAATCATTTTTTTGATTGTTACCGGCCTTTCCAATACGAACAAACTCACCTGGCGGCCCCATGCGAATGCCGAAGATGATCGCTGAGGCCCTGAGCGAGAATGCGGTGAGAACAGCCAAGACTTCCGCGGCCAGTCCCGGCAGGGCGAAATAGGTCAGGCTGGCGTAAACGAGCGAACCGGCAAGAGCGGCAGTGGCATAAAGTTCGCCGCACAGGATCATCGGCTGGGTGTTCGTGAGCACATCCCGAATGAGACCACCGCCGGTAGCGGTCACCATACCCATGAATACCGCGATGATGAAGGGTGCTCCGAACTGCAACGCGACATGACAACCCACTACACCGAAGACCGACAGGCCCAAGGCATCGGACCAAATCATTCCTTTGCGCCGGGTCATGTCATCCGTGATCCAAAAATAGGCCGCCAATGCGGCAACGATGCACAAGATCAATTCGAGCGGATTCTGGGTCCACCAGACGGTGCGGCCCAGCAATAGATCCCGGGTGGTGCCGCCTCCAATCCCGGTGATAACGCCGATCAACACAAAACCGAGGACATCCATGCGGTAGCGCGCTGCGGTCAGCGCACCGCTGACCGCAAACACGGCATCACCAAAGTACATGATGGCCAGGATGCTGGCGCTGAGCGGTTCGCTGGGAAGGGCCATTATCGTCTTCTCCATGGGTTTAGCCGGTTCTTTGATTCTGTCTTTGTTCTTGACGCGTCCTGGTATGACCGTGATCTTGGTTCTAGCCCTCTATTGCCATCCGGACCAGTCTGAATCCCGCTATCCGCAACAAGTATCTAAACTTCAGGCGTTTGGTACAGCCACGCTAGAAACAGCTTGTAACCTAGCACCAAGACCACCGCGCCGACGAACAGCCCAATGATTCCCGAACTGAGGAAACCACCGATCGCACCCACGAAGATCACCGCCATGGGGACATCGACGCCTTGGCCTAGCACGATGGGTTTTAGAATATTATCCAGAAGAGTGACAAAGACGCTCCAAATCAGGAAGAGCGTGGCCGGGATCGGGTCCGTTGTGGAAAAAGCGTAAAGTACGATAGGCAAGTTAATAAAGACGATGCCAATCTGAATCACACTCAACAGTAGACAGAGCAACGCCCACAACCCGGCACCAGGGATGCCCATTACGATGAAACCGAGACCGGCGAGCAAGGACTGAATCAAGGCGACACCCAGGATACCGCGGGTGACGCTCCGCACCGTAGCTTCCGCCAGCCTGGCAAATTCCGCGCCCTTATCACCAGCCAGGCGCGTGGCAATTGCATGCGTCGTCTTAGCACCTCCCTCAGCACTGGCCAACAGAAACCCAGCGATAATAATGGCGATCACAAACTGCAAAATGCCGAAGCTGACACCCGCCACCATCGATAGCAGCCACGAACTGACTATCCTGAGCTGTGGAGCAATCTTCGCAGCAGCGACCGGGAGATCCTCGAAGGCTTCATGCCAGAAGACATATATCTGTTCACCGGCCAGCGGCCAATCCTTGACGCTCTCAGCAGGCGGCGGCACGCTAATAGTTCCTTCCTGTAAACCCTTCGCCAGCCCCTGGACACTATCCACCAATGTCGTACTCAATATAACCGCGGGGATAATGAGCAACGCCAAACCAAGCACCGCAACCAGCACAGCCGCTGCCCCATCGCGCCCGCCCATTAGGCGCCGCACTTTGAGATAACCGGGATATCCGGCCACAGCGATAATAATCCCCCAAGCCATCGGAACGATGAATGGCTTAGCGATATCAAAGCACCAAGCCGCCAGCAGAATAATGATTCCAATGCGGATGGTGGCTTCTAGCGCATTGCTTACAAAAACCTTTTCATCAGTCACATCTTAGTCCTCTACTAGGATCGTTCAGCTTTCCCCCAGCACCCGCCGCCGCAGCAGCCTTTCATCGACCGGCACCAGGATCAAAATCATCAGCACAAACAGACCACAGGCAGCAACTAAGTGGTAATTCAATGCATTAGCCAGCAACAATAGACGAATCCCTTCCGCTAAGTGATGCAAGGGATTCAGAGCCAGCCAAGCCACACTCCACAGGGAGTCACCCTCCATCGGAAAATAAGTGCTGCTGGCAAATCCAAGCGGCATAATGACTAGGAAGAAGGGGATATTCATATGGTCAATGCTGGGCACAATCGCTGTGAACAATAGCCCCAAGGTGGCGAAGGCCAGCGCAGCAAGGAACAGCAAAGGGAGAACCAGAAACGCATTCATCCAGTGCAGATGCAGCCAGCCACTCAATGAAAATCCCGCTAAAACCAGGGTCACGATCAAGGCATAAACCGTCCCTAGCGTCGCAGCCCATAGCACTTCGCCCCAAACGACGTGCTCCAAGCGAACCTGGGTGATAAGTTGACCTTCCCAGGTTTTCTGGTAATGCATCCGAATGTAGGCCGCAAACAGCGCCTGAAAGAAGGCCGTCATAAAAGCAGTGTACGCCAGCATGCCTGGCGCTAGATAAGCCAAATAGGAAACCGGCTGCTCACGCCAGGTGAGCTCTGGGATAAAACCGCCCAACCCCACCCCAAACGCCAGCAACAGAATAATCGGCTCCAGCAAGGGTGGCAGCGCAGCGGTATGCCAGTTGCGCCGGTAGACGGTCAGGTGCCGCCCGAGAACGGCGCGGCTTTGCCATTGCAAGGCAGCCCGGTAGTGTGAGGTCATGGTTTCTTAGCAAGCTTCAGGAATAGGTCGTCCAACGTCGGGGGGCGGACTTCGAAACGTAAATCGCCAAACTGGCTGCTGAACTGGGCTAGACCGGGTCCATCCAGGGCAAGATGCACATTGGAAAGTACCCGCGCCGGCTCTGGCAAACCTGCCTGCCGCACCCAGGCACAGACCGCCGGCATCGCCGGGTCGTGAGCATCCAGCACCAGCATGTGTTCACCAATTAGATCTCCCAGCACGGCCCGGGATTGCCCGGCTGCGACCACGCGCCCTTCGCGCAAAATCAACAACTCGCCGGACAAGCGTTCGGCCTCCTCCATATAGTGGGTGGTCAAAACAATGCCCAGCCCCTCGCGCCGGAGAGTGTCGATCAGTTCCCAGACCTCCAGACGCGCTTGCGGGTCCAGCCCGGTCGTCGGCTCATCTAGAAACAGCAGTTTTGGCTGATGAATCAGCGCGCGGGCAATCATCAGCCGCCGCCGGTAGCCACCAGAGAGAACATCGGGCTTAGCCTGTGCGTAGCGATCCAGCCCGAAACGCTCCAGCAATGCTGCAATACGCGCCTTGACCGCTGTGGGCCGCGGACGAAAATAGCGGCTCATCTGCTTTAAATTGCCGGACACCGTAAAGTCAGTATCGAACGTGTCATCCTGGGTGCAAACACCGGTCTGCCGGGCAGCGGCCTCAGGATCGGCGCGCCGGTCGATCCCCGCGATGCGAATTGTCCCCGCGTCCGGCTGGAGGAATCCGTAGCACATGCGCAGAGTGGTGGTCTTGCCCGCCCCATTGGCTCCCAGTAAACCCAGCACCTGACCTGCCTGGCAACACAAGTCCACACCGTCGACCACACGGCGTCCCGCAAATTGTTTGACGAGACCTGTGGCGAGAAGAACCGGCTCATCCGGGAAATCAGGGCCGTAAGAATGCATTGGTAACACAATAATTCATTGGGTTTCGCATGGCTTTTGTCATAAAACCTCTCCTTTGAACTTGTTTGATTGTTAACAATGACTGCCACTATACAGTGGCATCTACCACAATAGATCTTTTTATATAAAAAAAATTAATATTTTACAACATATTATAAAAATTATTTTTAAGGCACGGCGGTTGCTAATGGTCTCGCGTCGTCCATTCCGGGCGTTGGTAAATCAAGCCGCCTTTGGAGGAAGTATGGTATCCATAAGTTCAGCCCTCACGCTCGCACAGCATCGTGGGATCGTACGTCAACTGCTGCTGACGCTGCTGGTTGCACTCGGACTGAGTGCGTTTCCGGCCTTTGCAACAACGGCCCACGTTAGTGAAGCCAATCTGGTATTACCCGATCTCGGTGATCCATCGCTTGCCCAGTTCTTCGGCAGCCTCTCCGGCGCAACCCTGCTCTCCTGGAGTTTACTGGTCTGTATCGGCGGCCTGCTCTTCGGTGCCGTTATCTATCTTCAAGTCAGCCGCCTGCCGGTGCATCGCTCGATGGCCAAGGTCAGTGAGCTGATTTACGAAACCTGCAAGACTTATATGATCACGCAAGGTAAGTTTCTGCTGATCCTGGAAGCGTTCATTGCCGTTGTGATCGTTGCTTATTTCGGCTGGGTCCAACATATGAATGTTACCGAAGTGTTGTTGATTCTAGCCTTTTCATTGATTGGCATTGCCGGTTCGCTGGGTGTTGCCTGGTTCGGCATCCGCATCAACACGCTGGCCAACAGCCGCACCGCCTTCGCTGCGCTCCGGGGTCAAGCATATCCAGTTTATGCCATTCCGTTGAAATCCGGCATCTCTATCGGGATGCTGCTGATTTCCACGGAGCTGCTGATCATGCTGGCGATTCTGTTATTCGTCCCGCCAGCGCTGGCTGGCAAGTGCTTCATTGGCTTCGCGATTGGCGAATCGCTGGGCGCGGCTGCGCTGCGTATCGCGGGCGGCATCTTCACTAAGATTGCGGACATCGGCTCGGATCTGATGAAAATTGTATTCGGCATCAAAGAAGACGACGCCCGCAATCCGGGCGTGATCGCCGATTGCACCGGTGATAATGCGGGCGATTCAGTCGGCCCGACCGCTGATGGTTTTGAAACCTACGGTGTGACCGGCGTGGCGCTGATCAGCTTTATCATGCTGGCCATACCGGAAACAGCAGTGCAGGTGCAACTGCTGGTGTGGATCTTCGTCATGCGGGTGATGATGATCATCGCTTCCGGCATCTCCTACTTGGTCAACGAAGCACTTGCCCAGCGCCGCTATAGCAACCAGCCCCGCTTTGATTTCGAGGCGCCACTCACTTCGCTGGTGTGGATTACCTCGGGCGTGTCTCTGATTCTTACATTCATGGTCTCCTATCTGTTGATCGGCGGCATGACCATTGGTGGTCAGCAGTACGCAAATTTGTGGTGGCAACTCTCGCTGATTATCACCTTCGGCACCCTGGCAGGCGCCGTCATCCCAGAAGTGGTGAAAATCTTCACCTCGACAAAATCAGCACATGTGCGTGAAGTCGTGACCGCTTCACACGAAGGCGGCGCCAGCCTGAATATTCTGGCCGGTTTAACGGCTGGCAATTTCTCGGCTTTCTGGATGGGGGTAGTGATCGTTGGGCTCATGTCCGGCGCTTACCTCATATCACAGTACGAGCTGGCGGCAGTCATTAATCCTGATCCGGCGAAAGCGGCGATCATGGCTGCGGTATTTTCCTTCGGTCTGGTCGCCTTTGGCTTTCTTGGCATGGGGCCGGTGACTATTGCCGTGGACAGCTATGGTCCGGTCACTGACAACGCCCAGTCGGTCTATGAACTATCCACCATCGAACAATGGTCTGGCATCGAGACGGAGATCCAGCGTGAATTTAGCTTTAAACCTGATTTTGAGGTCGCTAAAGACTTGCTTGAAGAGAATGACGGGGCCGGCAACACCTTCAAAGCCACCGCCAAGCCGGTATTGATCGGCACGGCGGTCGTGGGCGCGGCAACCATGGTGTTCTCGATCATTATGCTGCTGACAGGCGGTCTGACCGGGAATCTTGATAAGCTTTCGCTGCTCTACCCGCCGTTCCTGCTGGGTCTGATCTCCGGTGGCGCCACCATCTTCTGGTTCTCTGGGGCTTCCACTCAAGCTGTATCGACCGGTGCGTATCGCGCTGTGGAATTTATCAAGGGGCACATCCAACTGGATGGAGTCACCAAAGCATCGGCGGAAGATAGCAAAAAGGTCGTTGAAATCTGCACGATCTACGCGCAGAAAGGCATGTTCAATATCTTCATGGCGGTTTTCTTCGGCACGTTGGCTTGCGCCTTTATCGAGCCGTTCTTCTTTATCGGCTACCTGATCTCGCTGGCCATTATCGGCTTGTATCAAGCCGTCTTCATGGCCAACGCGGGCGGTGCATGGGATAACGCTAAGAAGATCGTGGAAACCGAGTTACATGCCAAAGGCACCGAGCTGCATGCAGCGGCTGTGGTCGGCGATACGGTTGGAGACCCCTTCAAAGACACTTCCTCAGTGGCAATGAACCCGATTATCAAGTTCACCACACTGTTTGGGCTGCTCGCCGTCGAAATGGGGGTTGGCCTCGCGGCTCAAGGCCAGCAAATGCTGGCGGTGAATTTGGCAGCCTTGTTCCTGATCATCAACCTGGTCTTCGTATTCCGCAGTTTCTACGGTATGCGAATCCACATTGCAATGCCTGAAAAGCAAAGCACCGCTGAAGACACCGGGGCAGGCGAAACCGTCACCCAGTCGGCCTAATCTTTGCTCCTGCCCGCCTGTGGCAGAGCAGGCGGGCAGGGTAGCCTGGACACAGAAACGGCTTGGCTTGCTGCAAAAGATTGGATAGCAGCAAGCCGTTATTGAGAAATAACTATTGATCTTCGAGATGATAGGCAATGATGCGCTCGACCTCGTTCTTTGATCCCATGATCACCGAACAGCGCTGATGGAGACCGGCCGGCGGCAAAGCCATGATCCGCTCGGTACCGGTAGTCGCCAGCCCGCCGGCTTGCTCGATAATGAAGCTCATTGGGTTCGCCTCATAAAGTAAACGAAGTTTACCTTCCTGATGCTTGGAGCGCAGTTTGCGATCAATTGGGTATAGGAATACGCCGCCTTGACACAGCACCCGATGAACATCCGCGATCATCGCCCCAGCCCAGCGCATGTTAAAGTCCTTGCCGCGCGGACCGTCTTTGCCCGCCAGACACTCATCGATATAGCGGCGTACGGGCGGATCCCAAAATCGCATATAAGCACTGTTGATGGCGAAATCCTGAGTATTTTCAGGAATCTGCATATTTGGATTGGTCAAAATATATTCACCAATACGCTGATCTAAGGTAAAACCGTTGACCCCGTGGCCAGTGGTTAACACCATCATCGACGAAGGACCGTAAAGCGCGTAGCCAGCGCACACCTGCCGGTCACCCGGTTGCAGAAAATCGCGGGCGGTTGGCTCGCCGCGAGCGCCCTCCGGGCGGCGCAGGATGGAGAAAATAGTGCCGACTGCGCCGTTGACATCGGTATTGGAAGAGCCATCCAGCGGATCAAACACTAGTAAATACTTGCCGCGCGGATACTGATTGGGCAGATGGTAAACATCATCCATCTCCTCAGAAGCCATAGCGGCAACATGCCCTGCCCATTCATTGCGCTTGATGAACAGGTTATTAGAAATAATATCCAGCTTCTTCTGGGTCTCACCTTGGATGTTCTCGGTGTCGGCGACTCCGAGCACACCCACCAGGCTGCCGTAACGGACTGTGCTGGAAATCGCTTTGCAAGCGATCACGACGTCGTTAATTAATGCGGTGAAGTCACCAGAAACATTTTGGATCCGCCGCTGTTCCTCAATGATGTATTCAGTAATAGTGGTACCGATAGGCATGATAATGATTCCTAAAATAATTATGGTGAAACGCTGTACGGCGGGATGAAATGATTGAGCATCAAACCATTGCGCAGCATTATACCCTATCTCACACAATATTTTCATGGTTTTTAGGTGGTGTGCTTGCCGCCTCTCGATGCCCAAACATTCTTGCGGGTTGCAAGCGTTGTCTGTGAGTCAACCCGCAGGGCAACGGCGGCGGTTGACCGGGAGCATCGGCCAACACCCCCGCGATACCAGGGTTCACCTTTTGTGGAACAATCGAAGGCCGGTCAGGACCATGTTTTCGATACTGAACGCTGATTCGTCATTTCAAGAATGATCTTGCATCGCATGATGGACGGCGTCCTGGGTCGCTTGGCGCCCATCATCGCCGCGTTCAATCTCCTGATCCATTTATGAAATATCAGCGCTCTTTACTTCGTCAGTCCATATGATGAACCGCTCCAACCGGCTCGGACCGAAGGAGGTCAACAACGCCACATCTGCGGCATCGTGGCCATGAGCCATCAGCACCCGGCCGATACGGGGCATGTGATTACGCGGATCAAACGTGTACCAGCGACCATCCAGGTAAGCCTCAAACCAAGCACTGAAATCCATTGGCCCTGTCACCGGCACCCCGATATCTCCTAGATACCCCGTGCAATATCGGGCCGGAATATTCAGACAGCGACACAAAGTAACCGCCAAGTGTGTGTAATCACGACAGACGCCCACCCCCTCCTGGTAAGCCTCGTAAGCCGTGCGGGTTTTGCGAGCCTGCATATAATCGAACTTAATATGGCCATGCACAAAATCACAGATAGCCTGCACCCGTCCCCAACCTTTTGGCACCGTGCCAAAAAGTTGCCAGGCAATATCCACCATACGATCCACTTCACAATAGCGGCTTGGCAGCAGAAATGTGAGTATCTGATCCGGCAAAGCATGGATTTCATGCTGTTGGGCAGCGGGATTCTGGCAATCTGGCTGCCCGCTGTCTTCGACCACTGCATCATTCCAAAACCGTATCGAACCCGTAGGCGCAATCAGGCGGCCGCAGCGATTGCCAAAAGCATCAGTATATTCGCTGACCGGCACCTGTGGCTCAACGAGCAAGTATTCGCCCCGGCGGATCGAAGGCCGGCATGAAGGATGAAGATAGAGCATCACAATAATCGGCGTGGGCGCCGAATGCTCGAAGATGATGTCGTAGCCTACCCGGATTAGCATGGAAGTTCCCTAACTTAATTTTAAGATGTTGATGGAAAGATATCTGGCGCCTCGATAATTCTGCTTTATCTGAAGACCTTGATAGATTGAGAGGTTGTGTTTGTTTTAACCGTGTGAGGCATCACAGGTATGAGGTTTGGAGGGCGTGAAACAGGAAGTACCGAGGCGTGAGGCGGTCCTTGAAGCGGTCGACCAGGCGCCCGTCCAGATACTCCGCGAAGTATTTTTTAATATCAATACCCTGACTCAGGCCAGTCCCGGCTTACCAGGCTTGATTAATAATCTTGAGGCTCAAGCATCTGGCCGGAGGCTGGTCAGCCGATTAACCAGGATGTTCTCACAAACTTTGAACAGTGTGTAAAACAATAGGCTTAGGTAGCCGTAGCTCAATAGCTCGACAAGTTGGCGCAAAGCCCCATCGGCGATCACCATCACGCCATGTTCGATATACAGGTTAATGTTTGCCTTGAGTAAAACAAATAAATTCAGGGAAGTAACTCCAAAAAGAAAAAAGAAGACCCCCATCAGCAGAAAAGTGAATCCCCAGTGCTGAAACAAAAACTTAATAAGGATCTTTTGCATCGCTTCACTCTCCACCATGGACAGAAGGTTAGATGCTTATTTATGCTAAATAAGCATTCCAATAAATTGATCAATATTGCGCAGAGCTATTTGCCTTAAAATAGAACATCTATTCAATTGGTTAATATCAATTTTTATATCTCCCGCTACACCAAAACTTGCCTGTTTCTAATTTTCAAGGAACCCGCTGACCGATGACCCCTGATGCCCTCTTCGTATTCAGCCTGCTAGGCGTTACTGTCGTTCTGTTCGCCAGCGACCGTCTGCGGCCCGATGTGGTAGCCCTGCTGGTGATTCTGGCGCTAATTCTTGGCAACATCCTGCCAGTTTCCCAAGCCGTAGCTGGCTTTGGCGACCAATTAGTCCTGCTGATTGCAGGTTTGTTCGTGGTCGGCGAGGGCTTGGTACGCACCGGCATCGCTTATCAGGCCGGACTCTGGCTAACCCGAATGGCTGGCGCCAGCGAAAGCCGATTACTCATCCTGCTCATGCTGGCAGTTGCCGGCCTGGGAGCATTTATGAGTTCCACCGGCGTCGTCGCAATTTTCATCCCAGTGGTGCTGGGTATCACTGCCCGGCTCGGCATCAGCCCTGGCCGGCTGATGATGCCAATGGCCTTCGCCGCCTTGTTCAGTGGCATGCTGACCTTAATCGCTACACCGCCCAATCTGGTGATTAACGACGCTCTGCGCAATGCAGGCCTGCAACCGTTCGGTTTTTTTGACATTACGCCGATTGGTCTGCTGGCCTTGGCGCTAGGGATTGTTTATATGTGGACGATCGGCTCCCGCCTGCTGTCAGCCCGCCCGCCGGAAACTGGAACCGCTGGCCGCCGGCAGACGCTCCTGGAACTGGCTGAAAGCTATAACTTAATGGGGCAACTGCATCGGCTTCGGCTCGATCTGGGTTCACCGTTGATCGGCCAAACGGTTTCGAACGCACAACTGCGCACCCGTTATGGCCTCACTATTGTTGGCGTTGGCCAGTCCGAGCGCTCCACGGAAGTCGTCTCCCCGGCGCTAGCCAACACCGAATTTCATCTCTCCGACGCGCTCTATGTGGTCGGCCAGGATGAAGCAGTTGCTCACCTATGTGCCACTGAACGCTTAACTCGATTATTGATCCAGGAAAGCCAGCAGCGTAGCCTGGTCCAAGAGCTGGGCATGGTTGAAGTCATGCTGCCGCCTGATTCGGAATTGATTGGCCAAACCCTGCGCCAAGCGGCATTCCGCACCCATCACGGCCTCAGCGTCCTGGGTATCCGCCGGAATCGCCAGCCGCTGCCAGGCAACCTGATCGAGGAAAAACTGGCGTTTGGCGACACCTTGCTAATTGCCGGCGCCTGGAAGCAAATCGGTCTGTTGCAAGGCGAGCAAAAGCATTTTCTGGTACTTAACCTGCCGGCGGAACTAAGCGATATCGCTCCAGCCTACCGGCAAGCACCGTTCGCCTTGGCGATCCTGCTAGCGATGGTCGTGCTCATGGCGTTTGGCATCGTATCCAATGTCGCGGCAGTTCTGCTGGCAGCCTTGGCTATGGGCCTTTTCCGTTGCTTGCGCATGGAAGATGCCTACCGTTCCATCAACTGGCCAAGCCTGGTGGTCATCGCCGGCATGTTGCCCTTGGCCAAAGCGCTGGAGCAGACAGGCGGTGTCACGCTGATTTCCGATGGGCTGGTGGCCGGATTGGGCGGGTTTGGCCCGCTGGTCCTGCTGGCCGGCGTGTTCCTATTGGCAGCGCTGGTCGGCATGTTCATTTCCAATACCGCTACCGCTGTGCTGGTTGCACCCATCGCTATCGTTGCTGCTCAGAAAGCAGGCGTTTCACCCTATCCTTTCGCCATGACTGTCGCCATAGCAGCCTCGGCGGCGTTTGTTACCCCGGTCTCTTCGCCAGTCAATACCCTTGTGCTGGCACCTGGCGGCTACCGGTTCAATGACTTTGTACAAACCGGGCTGCCATTGCTGCTGATCATCATGGCACTCACGCTGCTGATGACGCCGTTATTGCTGCCGTTCTAACTCGATCCTGTTGCCTCAGAAACTCTCGAAATGCGGCCAGCGGCATGGGCCGGCCGATAAAATAACCCTGACCTTCATCACAACCATGCGCTTTCAGAAAGGAGAGTTGCTCGGACGTTTCTACACCCTCGGCCACGACTTCCAGATCCAAGCCATGCGCCAGGGTGACGATAGCATCAACTATCGCCGCGCTACTCGTGTCTTCCGGGAGATCCATGACAAAGGCGCGATCAATCTTGAGCACATTGACTGGAAACCGCTGTAAATAACTCAGCGACGAGTAACCTGTGCCAAAATCATCAATAGCGATCCGTACCCCCATGGATTTGAAGGCCCGCAATGCAGTCATGTTTTCCTCATTGTTATGCATCAAGATGCCTTCGGTCAGTTCCAATTCCAGACAAGCTGGATCAAAGCCACTGGCCGCTAACACCTCGCGAACCTGATCTTTCAAATCCGTTTGCCGGAACTGCCGGGCTGATAGATTGACTGCAACACGCAATCGAAAACCTTCCTGGTGCAACTGACCAATTTCATTTACAGCAGCGCGCAATATCCACTCACCTATCGGCAGCACCAAACCGCTATCTTCAGCAATCGGAATGAACCGGGTGGGTGAGACTAGGCCTAAATCAGGGTGATTCCAGCGAACCAAGGCTTCAGCGCCGGTAATAGCGCCCGCGCGAAAATCCCATTTTGGCTGGTAGTAAAGCTCCAATTGCTGCCGATCCATAGCATGCCGCAAATCGGTTTCCAAATGCAGCCGCTCACGCGATAGCGTTGTGGCTCCAGACCGGTAGAGCTGATAGTTGTTTCTGCCTACATCCTTAGCGCGATACAAAGCAATATCGGCTTTTTTCAGCAGCGTCTCGCCAGTAACACCATCACGTGGATACAGGCTGATACCAATGCTACAGGTGACACTCAACTCGTGCCCATCCAGGTGAAAGGATTGGGCTATAGCATTTCTTATGCGCTCGGCAATCAGTGTGGCATCATCAATGCCAACCAGATCAGGCAATAAAACAACGAATTCATCCCCGCCTTGCCGGGAAATGGTGTCGCATTGACGAACGCATTGTTTCAGCCGGGTCGCAGCCTCATTCAACAAGCAGTCGCCGATTTTGTGTCCCAACGCATCGTTAATTAATTTAAAACGATCCAGATCGACCAGCAACATCCCAGCCAAGGTGTGCTCGCGGCCCGCGCGCAACAGCGCTTGTTGCAACCGGTCATTCAATAAAGCCCGATTAGGCAACCCAGTCAGCGTATCATAATACGCCAAGTGCTCAATGTGCTCTGCGGCTTGCCGGCGTTCCGTGATATCCTGGATAATCATTACAAAATGGTCTATTGAACCATTTGCTTGATGCACACAACGAGTCGACACACTGGCGTACAGCAGCGCACCATCCTGGCGGATAAAGCGCTTATCGAGCGAATAACCCTCAGCGCGGCGGCTCATAACTCGTTCAAACTGGGCTTCCTCAGTGGATTGATCATCAGGATGCGTCATTTCTGCCCACGTCATGCCCAACAACCGTGACTGCCGGTAGCCCAGCATTTCACAAAGCCGGCGATTGACTTCCCACCAGCGCTTGTCAGGACCTGTCAAGGCGATGCCAATCAGCGGCAATTCGAAGTAATGGCGAAAGCGGGCCTCACTAGCACGCAGCGTTTCCTCAATTTTCTTGAGATCCGCAATATCTGTGCTGGCGCCCAGATAACTTGTGATTCGACCCATACGATTCCGCACAGGCACAGCACGGGTATTCAACCATGTTTCTCGGCCTGAAGGTGTTCGAAACCGGTATTGAGTAATAATTTCGCTACCATGCTCGCCCGCATCTTGCCACATGCGCAACACCTGCTCGCGATCATCAGGATGCAATGCCCGGGTCCAGCCCAAACCAATTGCCTGGCCGGCAGTCAGGCCCGCCAGCCAGCACCAATGGTCATTGACATACCGGCATTCGCCATGAATATCATTGATAAAGACACCCACAGGAAGCTGTTGAGCCAGCATTCGAAAGCGCTGCTCGCTCTCTCGCAAAGCATTTGCAGCATCCTGCTGGCGTTCAAGCTCCATTTCGAGTTGCTGCTGACGTTCATTCAGCGTGGCAAGACGCTCCTGCTGCTTTTCTTGAGTTTTCTGATGCTGACGATCCCGCATGACTAACAAGGCCACGATGCTAGCCACCGCAAAACCCAGCAACACTAATCCAGAACTGTTCAGAATCATGGTTCGAGAAGACATCGCCGCGCTATCGCACGATGTGGACGCCACCGCAATTCCTGCAGAAAAAGCGGCTATCAGCCCGCCCGCACCCATTGATAGCACCCTGAGCTTTAGAAACTGGCAGAGCCGGTCCCAACTCTTGCTGAGATAACTGGTTCGTGCACCGAAGAGCATTCGATTCATCATTTTTGCTCTTTCACAACTAGGCTCATAAAATTGCTGCTAGTGTATTTCTCCATCGGCAGACGGCTGACAAACACAGCTAGGCAACTCGTACTCATCCAACTCTTTGATTAATCGAGCGCGGGCGAAAGCTCTAAAGTGACTTTCTACAATAGGACTGTTCATGCCGCTCTTACGATACAGACCAAGGATAAGGTGTATCTCAAATCCATGACTCTGTTCAAGTTGAGTCACATAGTCCTGTTCCAGTGCTTTTCGTTCTTCTAACTTTAGAAGATCAAGAGCAGCTTGCAGCCGCTCCGCCTGAAATTGAATCCGCAATGAGTCATCCGATCCCGGCAACGCCTCACGCGGCTTAACTGGCACAGAGGTAGTCCCGGCTGAGTCAGTTGAGTGAACCGAACCGGTTGAAACCGGTCGTATTTGCGCCACTGTGGAACGATAATCTTCGTGCAGCGCAGCCTGTAAGTAAGCAGGCAGATTATGAATTTTTCCAGCGGCTAGATCACGCTCGACTATGGCAATGTTTTCTTCTAAATAAGTCAAATTGTGCTGATTGAGCGCCATGCGTGTTTGGCGGACATTCAAACCAAATGCCCGCAATTTTTCATGCACTTGTTTCAAACGTTCTCTATCTTGATTCTGCACATCATGGCTAACTGATTCCTCTGTTGGCAGCGCTTCCTCCTCCAAAGCAGCGGCAAGCGCCGCCTGCCGTTGCGCAAACAGGAGCATCTGTGGATTGTCGCTAACCTGAAAACGCACTGCAGCCACTTTGCGATTAGTGCGCTGATACTCGATATCCAGAAACAGATCCGAACTATCATTAACTTGCCGCGCTGCCGGCTTAATCACCTTATCATTAAACTTGCGGAAGTCCTGATAATAAACATCGGCTTCACTGATGCCCAATAACCGCTTCAGGTTATCCAGGCTAATCCAGCCAGTCGTACCAATCCGCCGGTAGCGCAGGCAGTTTTCATATAACGCCAAAGCATAGCCGCTACTGAATTTCCGCTGGATGCTGAGATTCAGCAGGGCATAAATTTCAGGACGGTAAAGCTTTTCGCAGAGTTCAGGGCTGTAGGCATAAATACAATAGCCGTTCTTGATAACCGCCTGCGCCAGCAGCGTCGTAGCGCCCCATTCCTCGTGAGCACCGTTCTCATCAAGAATGTTCCATTCCAGCACGGTCCGGGCTAAGGTCTTGAGCGCTTCCTTGAGGGGATCAAGATTGTTGGTATTAAAACCAATAGCCTCGGCCAGATCCTTAACGCGGATACGATGCACCCGTGCGGTCATCAGGTTCTCGTAGGCATTGTATAACAGCACATTGGAAGCTTTACGCTGCGTCAGCGTTAGCCGGTTGTTGATGTGAATTGCAGCAATGTGCTTTTTAAGATTCTGATCAACGAGTTCGGTCATGGCCACTGCTCTGGTCAACATCTTTACAGTTACATTATGAAGCTTAGCAAAAATGTCCCCAAAACCGAACTCAAATTTGGGGACATTTTTATCCCATAAACGGGGACATTTCAGCACTGACCTCTAATTCCTATCCGCTGATAAGTGTGATCTGCGCCTCAAAATAACCTGCGGCAACACAAACCAGACGCATAAAGCCGAGTTTCGCTTGAATTTATATAAGCCATTAATTAATAATAATAATATTAATTTTTTCCTGAACTTGACATCGCATCCCATAAACAGGGACATTTCAAAATACTTCCTTTCGGATACACAAGAAGCTGTGGATAAAAATTTACTTATTTATTAATGTCGTATTTTTGACTAAAATTAATAACAATTTAATTTTAAAAAAATACTAAAAACACATGGTTAAACTTTAATCAAAATCGTTTTTTTTATCCCATAAACGGGGACATTTAAGTAAGATTTCACCTGGATGATAAAAATCTTCATCCCATAAACGGGGACATTTCATCCCATAAACGGGGACATTTCATCCCATAAACGGGGACATTTGGTTCCGTAACTATTGGTTTTAAAATAAAAATTCCAGACCTAAACATATTTAAACATTTTTAAACAAAAACAACGTGCGCACCCAACCGTTTCAACTTATCCACATCCCCATCGCGAAGCCAGCAGGTTCAATGCCGGACTTTCACCAACCTCAACCCGCCCCCCAATAAACCCGCCACCAGGAAAAGAAGGTTTGGCAGGATGGCAATGAACTCGCATCAGCTCCGATCAGCCTTATCAACCAGCCAATCCTAGGTAACCAGAAAAACGGTTAGGCAAGCAAAAACCGGATTCTTGCTTCAGGGGCGCTAAAAAGCTCTCTAGGAAGATTTCAAATCGACCCGCTACCCTATATCAAAATATCTAAAAAAAACGCTCCAGCGGCCTCTCAGAAGCTTTAGGAGGGTTTTGCGAAGGTTTCACCAGGCCCGCAGCAAGCCCAGTAGGATAAAACATGAGCCGGCCGGATGAGATACCGTATGCATCATGCACCGCGTTATCACTGCTAATCCTGAGGAAACTTCAATGGCCTGGATTTATCTGATCGTAGCTGGACTATTCGAAATTGGCTGGCCGATCGGCCTGAAACTGTCGCAGACGCCTGGCCGGCTGCTGTTGGGTGTAGTGATAGCCATAGTCTGCATGGCCGCCAGCGGAACATTTCTGTGGCTTGCCCAAAAGACCATTGCCATCGGTACCGCCTATGCGATATGGACTGGTATTGGTGCAATAGGCACATTTATGGTTGGCATAATATTCTACGGAGATTCCACGCATGCCCTACGGCTAGTTTCGGCCGGGTTAATCGTAGCCGGCATTATCGGCCTCAAACTAACGCATGGGCCGGGTTAACAGCGGGCAACCTCCCTCATCAAGCCGGCTTGAATTCATCATCATCCTTCACTGAACATCCGCTTGACATAACATTGCCAGCCTGGCGGCCCTCATGCCAGGGAATCCGGTACGCTTAAGCCTTCCCGGAAACCGCCCGCTCACCCAACCCAATGCCTGCAAATACCAGCGAGTCCTCAACATCCCTCAAAAACATTAATTGAAAACATTAACTTGTAAGCGATAATTTAAAAGATGAGGAATCATAGCCGCCACTTCTTTCAGATAAAGCCGTGGCTCTAATTCAAACCAATCAAAGACTGAGCTGAACGATGGTTTTCACCATAACTACCAAAAATCCTGGAGATGTGCCTTCGGTCTGCCGGATCCGTAGCCGGCTCTTTGGATACACCTGATGGCTGGATTGCGCCTGGAAGGTTTATCAACCGCGCTACTAAGGGACGTCCATCTCACCTTAGCGGCCGGTGAACGGCTCTTTCTGTCCGGAGCATCAGGTTCTGGCAAGAGCCTGCTGCTGCGGGCGATCGCCGATCTGGATCCCCATCGCGGCGAAGTCTGGCTCGATGATATTCCCCGCTCCCGTCTCCCTCCTCCAGAGTGGCGGCGTCGAGTCGGTTTGCTGCCATCAGAAAGCTATTGGTGGGCGAAGACCGTGGGCGAGCATTGGCCAGCATCCACGACTCATCTCAAGCCGGAGCGATTACTGAACATGCTAGGTTTCGATACCGATGTGTGCGGCTGGCCGATCACTCGTTTGTCCACTGGCGAACGCCAACGCCTGGCATTAGCACGCCTGCTATTGAATCAACCCCAGGCCCTGCTGCTGGATGAAGCAACAGCTCATCTTGATCCGGTCAACCGGAGCCGGGTAGAAACCGTACTGGAGGATTATGGCAACATCTGCAACGCAGCTTTGCTATGGGTCAGTCATGATCCCGAACAACGGGCCCGCCTGGGGGGACGGCGGCTGGTAATTCGCAAGAACAGGTTAGAGCCTGAGATATGAGCCTGATCCACCTGAGTGTCTGGGATCTGGCCTTGGCCTCTGGACTGGTGCTGCTACTGGCCGCTTTATCATGGCGGCTGCACTTGGGTGTCGAGCGCCAAGTGTTAATTGCTGCACTGCGCAGTACCGTACAATTGATGCTTATCGGACTGGTTTTAAAGCAATTATTTGCTCAGACCCACTTGGCGCTGATTGGACTTATGGTGCTGGTCATGTTGTCGGTGGCCAGTTGGGAGGTGCGCAGCCGGCAAAAACACTGCTACCGCGGAATGTGGGGTTATGGAATTGGCGCCCTTTCCCTGTTTGTGTCGTCTTTCAGCGTTACCTTGCTGGCGCTCATGGTCATTATCAGAGTCAATCCCTGGTATCAGCCTCAATACATGATTCCCTTGCTGGGCATGATGCTGGGTAACACGATGAGCGGGGTAGCAATCGCCCTGGACCACCTCACCCGCCAAGCTCGGGAGGCACGGGGGTGCATCGAAGCCCGTTTGTTACTTGGAGCCACCTGGGAGGAAGCCATCACCGGTATCCGCCGCGACGCCCTGCGTTCAGGACTCATTCCCATTGTTAATGCTATGGCCGCCGCGGGGCTGGTCAGTCTGCCTGGCATGATGACGGGTCAGATCCTAGCAGGCAGCCCGCCGCTGGAAGCAGCTAAGTATCAATTACTGATCATGTTCTTAATTTCTGCTGGCACGGGGCTAGGGACAGTGGCAGCCGTTTGGATCGGCTCGCAACGTCTGTTCGACGAGCGTCAGCGCTTGCGCTTGGATCGATTGGCATAATTTTCAAGCGACGGTTGTTGAAGGCAAACTAATCATTTGAATCAACAGCATGCCCGCCGAATTTCTGGCGCATCACAGCCAGCAATTGATCGGCATAACGTGTCTCCACCCGGCTGGCCAGACGATTCAGCAGGGATAAAGTGATGACGGGCGCCGGGACATTGAGATCAATAGCCTCGGCTACCGTCCATCGGCCCTCCCCGGAATCCGCTACAGCGCTAGAAATCCCCGTCATTGCTGGATTCTCAGCCAGCGCCGCCGCAATCAGATCGAGCAGCCAAGAGCGAATCACACTGCCGTTCCGCCAGAGTCCGGCTACCCTGGCGGAATCTTCTATCAAATCCGATTTGGCGTGGAGAATAGCAAACCCCTCGGCATAAGCTTGCATCAGGCCATACTCGATGCCGTTATGCACCATTTTGGCGAAATGGCCGGCGCCGTGCGCGCCCACCCGTCCCCAGCCGCAATCCGGTGCTGGCGCCAAAGCGGCAAAAACCGGCCGAAGCCGTTCAACCTGCTCAATCTCACCACCGATCATCAAGCTGTAGCCTTCGCGAAGCCCCCAGATACCGCCGCTGGTCCCTACGTCGAGAAAGTGGAGACCGCGTTCTGCCCACTCACCCGCCCGGCGGATGGAGTCCTGATAATGACTATTTCCACCATCCACCCCTAGATCGCCCGGTTCCAGCAGGCTGGCTAAGCTACGAAGCATTGTTTCAGTCACCCCACCGGCAGGGAGCATCACCCACACGGCACGCGGTGCTTTCAATCCAGCCACCAATTCATCCAGCGTCTTTGCCGGTTGTGCGCCAAGCCCGGCCAGTTCGCGGCCTTTGACAGGATCAGCATCGTAGACCCACACCGTATGCTTCTGCTGAAGAAGGCGTTGGGTCATCGGAGCACCCATTTTACCGAGTCCAATCAAACCCAATTCCATATCCAACTCCCAGCGTGTCAGGTGATCAAGTCAGGTTTACAGTCTACTATTGCGTTGAGAGGAGCAAATCCAGGTTCGGATTAATACCCTCCCCGCTGCTTCTATAAGATAGCGGCTCTGTTCTAATTCTTCCCGGAGATAACCCATGCGCCATGCCCAGATTATTAGCACGGGAAGCAATGTTCCTGAACAAGTCGTAACCAACGCTGCTTTTGCTCCCCGATTCGGCGAATCGGTTGGCGATTGGCTAGCCGGACATGTGGGCATCTGCGAGCGCCGATGGATGCGCGATGACCAGGTAACTTCGGATCTGGCAATGGCCGCTGGCTGGGCAGCCCTGGAACACGCTGGCCTGGAGCCAATGGCATTGGACCGGATCATCATTGCCACCGACACGCCTGACTATCTGAGCCCAGCGACAGCGGCGGTCGTCCAAGCCAAACTTGGCGCACTGCGAGCCGGCGTGTTCGACGTGAACAGCGCCTGTGCCGGTTGGGTGATCGCATTAGATTTAGCCGCGAAGATCGTCATCACCGAACCGGATGAATCCTGCATCTTAGTAATTGGCGCCTATGGAATGAGCCGGTTTCTAAACAGAGAGGATAAGAAAACCGCTACTTTATTCGCGGACGGAGCAGGCGCGGTGATCATCGGCGCCGGTCCGGCACCGGGCTGGCTGGCAACAGTCACGGCGGCAGCTGGCGAATACCACGATGCGTTGGGCATCTATACTGGCGGGACATTCCGCCCGGCCACTGCCGCTCACGTGGCGCAATACGGACCACCCGTGGTGCAATTTGCCCGCCCCTTTCCAGCCACCTTCAACACTGAACAGTGGCCGCCTTTGATCGAGCGATTATTAGCCCGCGCCAGTGCACGCATGGGAATCCGCCTGCAACCAGATGATGTGGATCACTATTACTTTACCCAAGTCAACTTACGCACCCTCGAAGCCACGATGGCAGCATTGAAGCAACCTCTTGATAAAACACACTGGATCATGGACAAATATGGTTATACCGGTTCCGCTTGCCTCCCGATGGTTCTAGACGATGCCATCGCTCAAGGCAAAGGTCCGGCACCGGGTTCACTCGTATTGTTCTGCGCCAGCGGCGGCGGTATCTCGTTGGCCGCATCGTTATGGCGATGGCATTAGGAATGCTTCCATGAAAAGCAACAAGCAGCGGCGGCAGGAAATTAAGGCCCGCCGCACCCAGCGCGCCGAGCGTCAAGCCCGCCGTGCCAACATGCGGCCAGTGGATTACCCCATAGGCACAATCAAGGTGACACTCACCCGGTTGCAGCCCACAAACAGCTACAGCATCCCCGATTTTGTTCAACGGGGCTACTACCAGGACCGGCCATTCCACTGCAAGGATTGCGGGAAAGCACAAGTCTGGACCGCGGCTCAACAGCAATGGTGGTATGAGGAAGCACAGGGTGATGTCTGGACAACGGCGTCGCGCTGCCGGCCTTGCCGCCAGCAGGAACGGGCGCGCAAGAACGAAGCGCGGCGGGTTCATCAAGCCGGATTGGCCGCCAAACGCCAGCCTGCGCAGGAAACGCTCTAAAATACCCTAAAGCCTGGGTCACGACCGCTCCCAAGGCGGAATAGGGTTGAGTATCTTTTCCAATTCGCCGACAAAGACTCGTACCTTAGGCACGCGAATCCGGCTTGGCGTATAACAGGCGTAGAGATACTGTCCTAGATGGGTGACCGGTTCGAAAGAGTCGAGGACCGTGCGCAAAGTTCCTAACGCTAGCTCCGGACCGCAAAGATAGGTGGGCAAGATCCCCAAACCGTGCCCTGCAAGGACGGCTTCCAGCAAGCAATCGATATTGTTGACCTGAAACCGGTGATGAACGGGAACGCTGATTTCCTGGCCATGCTTGCCGATAAGATGCCAAACGCCCCGGTCAGTCAGCAAATAACTGAAGCATTCATGATGTGCCAGTTCCTGCGGTGTTTTAGGCTCACCATGAGCGGCCAGATAGGCTGGAGCCGCGCAGATCACCCGTTTCAGAGTGACCAGCGGGCGCGCGATGGCATCCTCTGGAGGTGTCTTGGTCATGCGGAGCGCTAAATCGATATTGTCGTCGACGAGATTGACAAGTTGATCCGTCAGAATCAGTTCGCAACACAACTCTGGATAGCGTGCGACCAGCTTTGGAATAAGCGGAGCGATGTACATGCGCCCGAAAGTAACGGTGGCGCTGATTCGCAAGATGCCGCGAGGCGCATCGCCCAGGTTCCTCATCGCAACAGCCGTGGTTTCGACAGCTTCCAAGGCGCGCAGGGCGTGCTGATAAAACACTTCTCCTGAAGGAGTCAGGCGCAGCTTGCGCGTGGAGCGTTCTAACAGGCGCACGCCAAAAGCGTGCTCCAATTCGCCAATTTGCTTGCTAATGTGTGCCCGGGTGCAATCGAGACGCCGGGCCGCCGCCGACATGCTGCCGGCTTCTACTGCTTTCACGAAGCTTTCCCAACTGCGTAACCAAGCCATTTGTCAATATTCCGTTGACAGTGTGATGTGAATCATAGGCTATGTTATCTGAATTTTTCAGGCTACAGTGCTGGCATCTTGATTGCGATTCTCTAGGGCCTGGGGGAAAAGAGTCATGTTTCATTCATTAAGAAAACCCGATGTTTTAGTGACCACTCTGGCTGCCGCCGGGATTTTGATGGTAACCATGGGTGTGCGTCAGTCGCTTGGCTTGTTCGTCAGCCCTTTGATGACATCAACCGGCCTGGGAATCACCACGATCAGTTTTGCCCTTGCTATCGGTCAATTCACGTGGGGGGCGATTCAGCCGGTCGCCGGGGGGCTCGCCGACCGTTTTGGTCCGCGCGCCGTGTTAATCGGCGGCTTGGTAATCCTGGCCCTCGGTAGCGCTATGACACCGTTCATGACCTCAGGGTTTGGCTTTACCGTCTCGCTGGGTCTGCTTTCAGCCATCGGCTCTGGGGCTGGCAGTTTCTCCGTTTTGATCGGCGCAGCGGCCCGGCGCCTGCCGGCTGTAGCGCACGGTGCGGCAGCGGGTGTCATCAACGCCGGCGGTTCGTTCGGTCAATTCATCTTTGCGCCGATCCTGCAAAAACTGATTCAGACCATCGGCTGGATGGGAGCGATGTGGACGATGGCGCTGGTGGCGCTGGCCGCGTTGCCGCTTGCCGGGAAAGTGACCCAGCAGGCAGAAGCGCCGGTCCAGCACATGGGGCCGGATTCCGGGGTGCTGAAGGCGATCGGCGCTTCTTTGAAAGATCCGAGCTATTTGCTCCTTCATGCCGGTTTTTTTACCTGCGGATTTCATATCGCCTTCCTCGTGACGCACCTGCCGGGCGAGGTGCAGATATGCGGTTTACCGCCTTCCGTTGCCAGCTGGTCTCTCGCTATCATCGGTCTCGCCAACATTTTCGGGAGTCTTTACGCGGGCTTGTGCGTTGCCAAGTATCGCAGTAAATACATCTTGGCGGTCATGTACGGTTCCCGCGCCTTGCTGATTGCTTGGTACTTGCTGATGCCGAGGACGCAACTCACCTATTATCTGTTCGCAGCGGGCCTGGGTTTCACTTGGTTAGCGACGGTGCCCCCGACTGCCGCGATTGTCGGCAAGCTGTTTGGTGTCCGCTATCTGGCAACCCTATTTGGCATGACCCTGTTTTCGCACCAGCTTGGCGGCTTTTTTGGCGCTTATCTGGGTGGTCTGGCGATCATGCGGTTTGGCGACTATAGCTGGATGTGGTATGCCGATATGAGCTTGGCCGTGCTGGCTGCTCTCGTCAATCTGCCGATCCGGGAGATGCCGGTTGCCAAGCCATTGGCAGCGGCATGATGTGAGCGCCGGTCAGCACGCAAACGATTTAACCGCAAGGAGAAGAAATGATGAGTGGATTGCGTTCCGATATGACAATCGAAATGCTTAACAAACGCGGCAGTGAATATCTGCCTGGTTATCTAGGCATCGAGATTGTCGAATTGGCTCCCCAGATGTTGCGATGCCGGATGAAAATCAAAAAACTGCATATCGCACCGAACAATTTTCTGCATGCGGCCAGCGTTGTAGCGCTGGCGGACACGGCCTGCGGCTATGCTACTTTAGCCCACCTGCCCGATGAAGCAGAGTCATTCACGACCATCGAATTGAAAAGCAACTTTCTTGGGACCGCCAGAGACGGCGGCAGCGTTGGCTGCATCGCCACCGTTCAACACCTGGGGCGTAACACGCAAGTTTGGGATGCCATCGTCACCGATGAGGCAACAGCCCGAAAGATCGCGCTATTTCGCTGCACGCAGATGATTTTATGGCAGAAAAACCTAGGATGAGCGCTGCATGCACTGTTCGATCCCTTGGCTTGCCAATAGGAGAAAATCGTGACGATCCGTACCCTGAAATCAATGTTCAATCCGGGCTCGATCGCCGTCATCGGACAGGACCGCCAAGACGATGCCCCGGCCGCATTGCTCGTGCGCAATTTGATCGATGCCGGGTTCAAAGGGCCGGTGCTGCCGGTTAACCCTTACCGTCATGCCGTATCCGGCGTACTTGCGTACCAGAATGTGGCCTGTCTGCCTGAAACGCCTGAATTGGCGATTCTCACGACGCCACTGGCGGAAAGCCCGGACCTGATTCATGAGCTGGGCGGCAAAGGTACTCAGGCGGTGTTGCTGCTCAATCATGAATCGCCATCGGAGAAATCAGATAATGTGTTATTACAACGACATATCCTAGCTGCTGCGCAACCTTACCGGTTGCGTATCCTGGGGCCAGACCGGCTGGGGATGGCCATACCGGCCCGCCATCTGAATGCCACTGTCAGTCAAACTCCGCTGATCCGGGGTTCCATCAGCGTCGTCACTCCGTCATCGACCATGCTGCACGCCATCATCCATTGGGGTCATCTGCGTAACATTGGCTTTTCACATCTGATCTCACTCGGCGATCAATGGGATGTCGACTGCAGCCATCTGCTGGATTATCTGGCTCGCGAGACTCAAACTCGCGCCATCCTGCTCTATCTGGAGAATGTTCGTAATCCGCGGCAATTTCTCTCTGCTGCGAGGGCGGCAGCGCGGGTCAAGCCGGTCATTGCTCTTAAGCCGCGCACTGCCGGCAAGAGCAGTGCTGATGAAGCGATCTTTGACGCGGCCATTGGCCGGGTCGGCATGTTGCGTGTTGATACCATGGAGCACTGGTTCAATGCAGTAAAAGCTCTGGCGCTGAGCCCGTTGCTGCAGAAAAACCGTTTATTCATCCTGGGCAACAGCCGCAGCGTTGGGCTGGTCGCCGGTGACATGCTGAGCCGCGAGGGAGGGCAACTGACCGCCATCAGTCCCGCCACGTGCGCTGAACTGGCCCGCGTCGTTCCACCCGGTTATGTCATCGATAATCCGGTGGATCTGGGCGATCGCGCTGGCTTCCGGGAATATGATAGAGCGCTGGAGCTATTGCTTCAGGAACCGGGCGCTAGCGGCATCCTGATCGTCCATGTGCCGATGTTTCCAGACCTGGAGCGGGAAATTGCCCAAGCGATTATCGCGCGCGCGGCCCGGAGCCGGCGCCCGGTCTTGGTCAGCTGGGTTGGCGCTACGCCTGGCTCGCTGGCTTGGCAGGCGTTCCAGGAAGCCGGTATTGCCACCTACCGCACCCCGGAAGAAGCTGTCTGGTCCTGTCTTCGTATTGCGGAATATGCGCGTAATCAGGCCCTGCTGATGGAAACGCCGTCCTCCATTCCCGAGGCGTTCACGCCGGACATCGCTGCAGCGCGCCAGATCATCGCCACTGCCTTGGCCACCCGCCAGGACCCTTTGAATATCCAGGCGACCCATGCGCTGCTGACAGCCTATCAGATTCCGCTGGTCAACACTGGTTTTGCCGCGACACCCGAGGAGGCAGCCCAGCTGGCCGCTCAATTCGGGGGACATGTTGCCTTGAAAATCTTTTCCCCGCAGATTGCCAACCGTGCCGATGTTGGAGGCGTGGCTTTAGCGCTGGAGGGTCCGCAGGAGGTGTTCGAGGCTGCCGCTGCGATGCTCAGGCGTGTCGAAACGCTCGCTGCGGGAACCGTGATTGAGGGGTTTGCGGTGCAACCCATGCTGTCCCGCGGAGATGCCTATGAAATCGCCATCGGGGTGCGGACTGGACGTGACTTCAAGGCTGGACCGGTTTTATTTTTTGGCCATGGCGGAACAGAAACTCAGGTTATCAATGACCTTGCTTATGCCTTACCGCCGTTGAATATGCATCTCGCGCGCGAGTTGATGTCTCGTACCCGGATTTACGCAAAACTGCGCGCCAATCCGGGCCGCGCCGTTGATCTGGATGCGCTGGCTATGACGTTGCTCAAAGTTTCGCAAATGGTGATCGATTTGGGCGAGCTGGTCCAACTGGATATCAATCCGTTGTGGGTCAGCCGGGACGGCGTGCTCGCTCTAAGCGCCCGCATTTGCGTCGCGCCGGCGGCTGGCCCGGCCACTGAACGCGTGGCGATTCGTCCCTATCCCAAGGAGCTGGAGCAGCCGGTTACATTACCGGACGGACGTTCCTTGCTTTTGCGGCCCATTCTCCCGGAGGATGAGCCGGCTCTCCAGGCAATGGTCGGACGCATGCCCCCGGAAGATGTCCGGCGGCGGTTTTTTCAATCATTTAAGGAATTGCCTCCTGATATGGCCGCCCGGCTGACTCAGTTGGATTATGACCGGGAGATGACACTGGTTTTGGCCGGGCCGGAGGTGGCCGGCAAAGCAGCGATGTGGGGGCTGGTCAGCCTGAGCGCGGACCCGGACCGGGAACAGGCCGAGTATGCCATTGCTTTGGATCGTAGTCTGGCCGGGCGGGGATTAGGGGCGCTCTTGATGCAGCAAATCATCGCTTATGCCCGGCAGCGGGGAATCCAGGAAGTAGTGGGCGAGGTGCTGGATGACAATGAACCCATGCTCCGGCTGAATCAGGCGCTTGGATTTACTTTGGAAACGGATCCTGATGATCATCATCTGATTCATGTCCGCTTGCCTCTTTTGAACGCTTCGTGAATCCGTACCGCCTATTAACAGCGGCAGGAATTGACAAGATGCTGAATGCCAAACGCTGGCTATCCGCCATGGGCTGCGCTCGCCATTGACGCAGGCGAAAGCCACCGTTGTTTTACCGGCGAGTTGTGTTGCCTTCAAGGGACTCAGATACAGTGAAGTTGAGAACGGCTGGTGGCAGCGTATTGAACACCCGGTATGCTAGAAAGATCTGGAATCAACATTCGACCCGGCAGAAGGGGCATCAATGATGCAATCACCGAGGATATGGCCAATGAATTATCTTTCATGCAGGCTTGTAAGGAGCGCCGGCAGGTGCAATGGCCACCCTGGAATGCTTGACTGGATAATCAAAGGGCTGGGCCTGCTGGTCTTATGCTTCGGCACACCGGTTGTTGCCGGGATGTACAAATATCAGGATGAACACGGCCGCTGGCATTACACTGACCGGCCACACCCCGGCCTTGCGCAACAACCGGTCGAGGTTCTATCCGCACCAACCGCGAAGGAGCTGCCAACTCGTGACCTGAAGGCTTTTTTGCGGGCCAAGTTTTCACCGGAAAACCCGCTTCAGGAGGCAACACTCAGCACGGTCACGGTCAAGACCTCGATCGGAACCGGATCGGGGTTTTTTCTTTCCAGAGATGGCCATATCGTAACCAATAAGCATGTGATCAAACTCCCGGAAGAAAAGCGCGAGGAACTTGAGCAATCTTTTGGTGATGTTAAACAAAAGATCGAGCGCCACCGTAAACGGCTGGTTTGGCGGGAGCAGGAGTTGGAAAAATTCAGAAAGGATCTTGCACAGTATCAAACGTATCTGGACTCGTTGCCCGAAGGCAAGGGAAAAGCTGAAAAGCAGGCCTATTATCAGTCTAAACGAGATCAATACCAGGTGTTGCAGAGAGAGCTGGCTGCCGATCGCCACGAACTCCAGAAGATTGAACAAACGATCACGGCCAAGCAGCGTGAGACCGATTGGAAACTGGCTGTATCCGGTGCAGCTAGCACCTTTACCATCGTCCTTAAGGATGGGACCGAATTGAATGCTTCACTCTTTGCTGTAAGTCAGAAACATGACCTGGCCCTGCTCAAAGTCGACCAATATCAAACACCTGCCTTGGAGCCTGCGGCGTCCTATGAAATTGCCCATGGCACACCGGTATATGCCATTGGGAGTCCGGTGGGGTTGCGCGACTCGATCAGCACCGGTGTCGTGTCGGGCTTCGAATCTTCCTTTGTACGGACTGACGCCAAGATTTATCCCGGCAACAGCGGTGGCCCGTTAGTTCTGACCAATGGCCATGTGGTTGGCGTGAACACAAAGAAAGCGATCACCGAAAAATTCGAGGGCATCGGTTACGCGATCGATATTGCTACCGTGTTGCGGGAGTTTGCTAAAGAGCTGCCGCGTGATTAGTGTGCAAATCAATGGCTGGCTGATTGTCAATCATCGTCATCCTCATCATCATCCAGAGCGATTTTCCGCTGCGGCACCGTCTTGGGATCGACAGTGATGGGCCGGTAAATTTCTACCCGATCTCCCTCTTCCAGCAGTGCGGTGAGTTTAGTGATCTTGCCGAAAACGCCGATCCGATGTTTTTTGATATTTAGATGAGGGCAACGGCTCAAGACGCCAGATTGCTCGATCGCTTCTTGCACTGTGCTTCCTTCCGGTACATCTACTGACAGCCAGAGTTTTTGCCCCGGCTCGGCATAAGCGACGCTGACTTGCATAGACCCCTCCTATTACCCGATGCTGCTTCTTGCAATTGCGGGATTTTGCCATTTGAATAAACGAACTTATTGGACGCTACAGTGAAATTCTTCTTTCACTTCGCTTCTTTTGGCTGCCTGTTCCATCACCCGCTTGCCCGCCAGCAAAAAGCCCAGCACCAAAAACCCGCCCGGCGGCAATAGCATCAGCAGAAAGCCTTTGTAATCCTGGATCAGGGTCGTTTCCAGAAAGGCGAAACTGTCACCCAATAGCAGCGAGGCATGCGCGAACAAGGTGGCGCTACCCAATACCTCGCGGCAACCGCCAATGAGCACTAACGCCAAGGTCAGACCTAAACCCATTGCTAAACCATCCGCTGCCGAGGTCAGGACTGGCTGCTTGGAAGCAAAGGATTCCGCGCGGCCCAGCACACAGCAGTTGACGACGATCAATGGAATGAATAACCCTAATACCTTATACAATTCATGCAGCCAGGCATTGATCGCCATATCGGCGAGTGTCACCAATGATGCAATCAACAGCACGAACACCGGAATACGCACTTCCTGAGCTACAAAGCCGCGCAAACTGGCAATGACGAGGTTGGATGCTAAAAGAACGCCCGTAGTGGCTAACCCCATACCGAGACCGTTGGTGGCGGTGGTGGTCACCGCCATCAATGGACACAAGGCCAGCATCTGGGTAAACACCACATTGTTATTCCATAAACCGTCGGCGAAGATACCGCGATAATCGCTCATCAGTCTTTCCCTCCACTCGATTCATCCAGCAGCATTGCCCGGTAGCTGGCGAAGAATTCCAATCCACCCTTGACGGCCTTGACGACACCTCGCGGCGTGATGGTCGCGCCGGTGAACTGATCAAATACCCCGCCATCCTTCTTGACGCCCCATTGGCCGGGTGGCGGATCGTTCAGAGAGCGGCCGCTGAAACCTAGAATCCAATCAGACTTGCTGGTCTCAATCTTGTCGCCCAGCCCCGGCGTCTCAGCGTGGCTGATGACCCGCACCCCCAGCAAGGTCCCGTTACGATCCACCCCGACAATCATCACCATCTCCGAACTGCCATAGCCTGGAGCCGTGACCTGGTAGCTCACGGCTTGCACCTGACCCTTACGCCGTGCCCGGTAGACTGTGACTGCCCGGCCACCATCGTTGATAGTCACGGTATCCCGCACCAGATCGTTATCGTAATAGCTGGCCGGAACCACTTGTTGCAAAGTAGCTTGCAAATCCTCCAATTGACGTTGAGTGATATCCACACGGGTCAACCAATCAGCGACGCTGATGGCGGTGCTGACCAGCAACGCCACGCATCCCAGCAATGCGGCGTGATAACCCAAGGTTTGCCGGCCTTCCGGTTTCAACCAGTCACGGAGGCCGGTCATGCGGGTCCACTCCCGGAATCCCGGCTCACGGCTGCACGCTTTTTAGCGCGCTCCGGAACCGGCCGCGGCTGGCCGCGCCAGGTTCGTCCATAAGCGCGCGGGCGGAAGTAATGATCGATCAACGGAGCGGCGGCATTCATCAGCACCGCGGCGAATGCGACACCCTCGGGATAACCGCCCCAAGTGCGGATGATATACACCAATGCGCCACAGCCGATGCCGAACACAACCTGCCCGATCCGCGCTACCGGTGAGGTCACCGGGTCCGTGGCGATGAAGAAGGCACCCAGCATCAGGCTGCCTGATAGAAGATGGAGTACTGGGTCAGCGAAACGCTCGGGATTAACCCAATGAAAAACACTGGCTAGCACCAGCACCGTGCTCAGCATAGCGGCAGGAATCTCCCAGGTGATCGCTCGCTGCCATAACAGCCACAGTCCGCCCAGCAGGATCAATACGGCTGACGTTTCCCCCAGACTGCCCCCGGTCCACCCGATAGCAGCGAATCCCGGCTGGTAATGCCCTGGCAGGGCCTGACTGAGAGGGTGATTCATCACCAACTCGGTACGGGCATGGCCGAGAATGGTGGCGCCCGTCATGCCGTCAGTGAAGGTGAAATGGCCAAAGGTCACTTGCAGCCCCTCCAGGAAGGAGGGTGCGGATCCAGACAGCCACGGGTGCGGCTCCAGCCAGGTGGTCATCTCCACCGGGAACGATACTAGCAGCATCACCCGCGCCAGCATGGCCGGATTGAAAATGTTCTGACCGGTGCCCCCGAACACCTGTTTGCCGGCCACAATAGCGAAACCGCCACCGATAGCACCGATCCACCACGGCGCCCAGGGTGGCAATGACAACGCCAATAACACCCCGGTCAATAGCGCCGAGCCATCCATGATACCTTGCCGGACGGAACGCCCCGCCAGCCACAGGCAACCGGCCTCACACCCTAGACAGACCAGCACGGTGATCACCAGTAGATTCAATGCGGGCCAGCCAAATAAGACGGCGCCATAAACAGTGGCGGGCAAGAGCGCCAGCAACACCCTGCCCATCAATCGCGATACGCTATCACCGTCATGGGCATGGGGAGCGCCAGCCAGTGGATTGACTTTCATTCGTCATCCTCTTCCACCATAACTGCACGCGATTTCTTCGCCGCCTTGCGCTTAGCAGCCGCTTCCGCCTTGGCCCGCGCCTGCCGCTCAAAGCGTGCCTGCCGCTGTTCCATCAACGCACGGATATGCGTGGACTTGCGTTCCTCACGGCGTTGCTCCGCCAGCTTGCCTCGCGCAAAGGCAAAGTATTGCGGCAATGGAATATGCGATGGACACGCATAAGCACAGGAGCCGCAGGACATACAGTCGCTCAGGCCAAGCGACTGAACCCCTAACCAATCTTCGTGATGCGCCCGCTTGGACATTTCCAGCGGTAGCAAGCCCATCGGGCAAACTTCCACACAGCGCCCGCAACGGATGCATGGCGATGACGGATGCGCCTCACCCGCCTCAGCAGCGGTCAGCGCCAGAATACCATTCGTGCCTTTGATGACCGGCACTTCAATGCCAGGCAACGGTTGTCCCATCATCGGCCCGCCCATCAGCAGCCGGGCGCAATCTTCGCGGGCAATGCCACCGCAGTAGTTAAGCAGATCAGCCACCAGCGCGCCGAGAGGAACCTCCAGATTGCGTGGTTCGGCCACTGCGCCGCCGCTGACTGTGACGATACGTGAGATCAGCGGTTGACCGTAGCGTAATGCCCGATGCGCTGAATAGACCGTCCCCACGTTATGCACCAGCAAACCGGTATCGGTGCCACGTCCCCCGGAGGGTGTTTCCAGGCCGCTGAGCGATTGAATCAACTGTTTGGCCGAACCTGCCGGATAACGGCTGGCTAAACTCAAGACCTCGATGCGGGCATCCTGCCGGCAGGCATCACGCATGATCTGAATCGCCTCGGGCTTATTGTCCTCAATCGCGATCAATGCACGCGGCGCTTGCAGGGCATGGAGCATGATTGCGGTACCATCAATGATCGCTTCTGCCCGCTCACGCATCAGCCGGTCGTCGCACGTCACATACGGCTCGCATTCCGCGCCGTTGACCACGAGCGTATGCACACCGGCTTGACGGGCCTTGCTGAGCTTGACTGCTGCCGGGAAGTTAGCGCCGCCCATGCCGACGATGCCTGCTGCGCCAACCTGGCAGGCGACCTCTTCAGGACTGAGGCTGAACGGGTCAGGCAACGGCTTACTCTCGATCCAGCGCTCCTCACCGTCGGTATCGAGGATGATGGCCGGCAATGGCAATCCTGAAGCGTGAGGCGCCGTGAAGTCGCCGATGGCGGCGACCGTACCGGAGCTGGGTGCATGGAGCGGTGCGGAGGTCACACCATGTTCCCGGGCAATTAACTCGCCTTTGGCGACGCGCTGCCCGGCCGTCACGACCGGCAGCGCCGGTGCTCCAGCATGTTGTTGCAATGGAATATACAGGCGCGGCGGCAGCGGTAAGGATTCAATTGGCCGCTCAGCGCTGAGATGTTTCTGACCGGGCGGATGGACACCTCCCCGGAAGCCATGAAGACGCATCATTGCTCATACTCCTTGCAGTACCGGCTTGGGCCAGTACCATGTCGCGAAAGTAGGCGTTTGGGGACGAAGTTGCAGGCACTCGGTCGGACAGACTTCGATGCACAGTCCACACCCCATGCAAGCTTCCTGAAAGACGAAATGAATCTGTTTGGACGCACCGACAATGGCGTCGGTCGGACAGCGTTTGCCGCAATGGGCACAGCCGATACAGCGGCTCTCGTCGATTTCGGCCAGTAACGGCGGCCCATCACCAGCGTCTCCCAGCGTCCGTCCCAGCTTGGATGCCAGCGATTGTGCCAGCACCCTGCCGCCGGGCGGGCATAGTGCAGGCGAAGCTGTACCGGCTATCAAGGCATCCGCCGCACCACCACACCCAGGATAACCGCACTGCCCGCAATTCACTCCCGGCAGCAGTTCCAGGAGTTCTTCGCGCAAGGCATTATCCGGCACCTGGAAAAAGCGGGCCGCTAGACTCAACAACATGCCCAGCAGCAGACCGAGGCTGGTCAAAGTCGTAATGGCAGCAATCATGTTATTGCCCTCTCCTTTAGCGTACCGGTAACCCAGCAAAACCTATGAACGCCAGCGCTAACAGACCGGCGGTGATGAAAGCGATAGGGGCGCCGGCGAAAGCGGCGGGTACATTGGCCAGCGCCAGCCGCTCCCGGATCCCGGCAAACAATGCCATCACCAGCGTGAATCCCAGCGCTGACCCAAAGCCGTAGAGCAGACTGCTTAAAAAATCATGTTTCTGCTGGACATTGAGAAGCGCCATACCGAACACGGCGCAATTGGTGGTGATCAGCGGCAAATAGATACCCAAGGCTTGATAGAGGCTTGGGCTGGCCTTGCGGACGAACATTTCGGTGAACTGCACCAGAGCGGCGATCACCAGGATGAACGCCAGGATGCGCAAGAACTGAATATCCAGCGGGATAAGCACATAGTGTTCTAGGAGCCAGCTGGCGCTTACTGCCAGAGTCAAGACAAAGGTGGTGGCCATACCCATGCCTAGGGCGGAGTCGATCTTGCTGGAAACGCCCATGAAGGGACACAGCCCTAGAAAGCGCACCAAAACGACATTGTTGACCAGTGCCGCACCTAGCAGAATGAACAGATAATCGCGCATGACAGCCCTCTCCGCGTTCCTGATCCTGCCCTTCGCAACAACTGCGCCAACGGCCTAAATATTTATCATTTATAAACGATTCAATATCTTGTCAGTGCTAGCCTTACTCTGAAGATAGCCCGGAGATTGTGAGGTTTACGACATTTCGCAACATAAAAGGATGTTGGTTGTGATAAATGCTGCATGGCTTCGGTGTCAGGCGCGAAACAAAATATCTGGTAATTGATACCCGGTACCTAGCGCACGAGACGTAATACCTATCTTGGCCGCGCAATTGCATTAACGCTTCAT
>ERZ795053.258-NODE-258-length-67130-cov-7.763518_pt1 | contig 67130 bp, 65 predicted proteins | sample MGYA00375137_ERZ795053 | MGnify/ENA primary metagenome ERZ795053 (study PRJEB30182, sample SAMN05720284) | activated sludge metagenome | isolation source: Anaerobic digester | place: Hong Kong | collected 2014-12-17 ...
CCCCCCACGGATGACGTCATGTCGGTCGGTGGAGCGGTCTGGCCGAGGGGCACGGCCAACTGCCCGCCTGTTTCAGAGATGCCACAGGGCCCGGTGATTCGGGGAGAATCCGGGCCCTGTGGTGCTCGACATGATCGAGCGCAGAGACCCAGCCTGGGAGAATCAGGGCCTCTGTGCAGGTGAACGAGGCCGTGGCCGGGGAGGTTACGGATTGGTCTCGAAGATCGTCTAGTTAGACTCAGGGTCGTCGTACGCGCGGACGCGGCCGACTTCAGAAAGGGCCCGTTTTGACCAATTCACCGAGCCATGACGTGGTGCTCGTCGTCGATTTCGGCGCGCAATATGCCCAACTGATCGCGCGGCGAGTGCGTGAGGCACGGGTCTATTCCGAGATCGTGCCCCACTCGATGCCGCTGGCCACGATGTTGGCCAAGAAGCCGAAGGCGATCATCTTGTCCGGTGGGCCAGCATCGGTTTATGCAGATCAGGCCCCAGCGGTCGATCCGGCCCTGTTCGAGGCTGGAGTCCCGGTCTTCGGCATGTGTTATGGCTTCCAGGTCATGGCTCAGGCCCTGGGTGGAGAAGTGGCCCGCACCGGCACCTCCGAATACGGTCGTACGACGGTCAAGGTCACCAGCCCGGGGGTCCTCCTGGCTGATCTGCCCAGCGAGCACAAAGTCTGGATGTCGCACGGCGACGCCGTACGCCGAGCACCTGACGGGTTCGCGGTGCTCGCCAGCACCGACGCCACCGAGGTGGCGGCCTTCGAAGACACCGAGCGACGCTTCGCAGGGGTGCAGTGGCATCCGGAGGTGATGCACACCGAGCACGGCCAGCAGGTGCTCGAGCATTTCTTGGTCAATATCGCGGGCTGCCGCCCGACCTGGACGATGGTCAATATCGTCGAGGAGCAGATCGAGCGGATCCGTGAGCAGATCGGTGACGGTACTGCGATCTGCGGCCTGTCCGGTGGGGTCGACTCTGCGGTTGCGGCCGCGCTCGTGCAGCGGGCGATCGGTGACCGGCTCAAGTGCGTTTTTGTCGATCACGGTTTGTTGCGCAAGGGCGAGGCCGAGCAGGTCGAGCAGGACTTCGTGGCTGCGACCGGTGTCGACCTCCATGTGGTCGATGCCGAGCAGCGCTTCCTTGATGCGCTCGCGGGGGTCACCGACCCTGAGGAGAAGCGCAAGATCATCGGGCGCGAGTTCATCAGGGTCTTCGAGGCGGCCGAGGCCGATGTGCTGGGTGAGACTGCAGCCGAAGGTGCCAAGGTCGCCTTCTTGGTGCAGGGCACCCTCTATCCAGACGTGGTTGAGTCAGGTGGCGGCGAAGGCGCCGCAAATATCAAGTCTCACCACAATGTCGGTGGCTTGCCCGATGACCTCGAGTTTGAGTTGGTCGAGCCGCTTCGGGCGCTGTTCAAGGACGAGGTGAGGCTGGTTGGCGAACAACTCGGCCTGCCAGCCGACATCGTCTGGCGCCATCCCTTCCCCGGCCCAGGCTTGGGCATCCGGATCATCGGTGCTGTCGACAAGGAGCGCCTCGACATCTTGCGCGATGCAGACGCGATCGCTCGCGAGGAGTTGACCCGGGCTGGCCTCGACCGCGACGTCTGGCAGTTCCCTGTGGTGCTCTTGGCCGATGTGCGCTCGGTCGGCGTGCAGGGTGACGGGCGCACCTACGGGCATCCCGTCGTACTCCGCCCAGTGAGCTCTGAAGATGCGATGACCGCCGATTGGTCGCGGCTTCCCTATGACCTGCTCGAGCGGATCTCGACCCGGATCACCAATGAGGTGCGCGAAGTCAATCGCGTCACCCTCGACATCACCAGCAAGCCCCCCGGCACGATTGAGTGGGAGTAGACCCATGAGCGTAGTTTCAGTCGCACGAGACCTGTTGTTGAGCTTTGCCATCAAACGCACCGGCGGCATCGATCTGAGCAAACTCGACAAGATCCCCGACTCCTTGGCCTGGCCGCTGCAGCGTGACGGACTCGCGCCGACGCAGCGCCTTGAGGAAGCCCGGGAGAGCGACCCGGTGCAGCGCCTGACGTCATTCATGGGCCTTGAGGTCTGGCTGGTCACTGGGTACGACGAGGCTCGCGAGGTGCTGGGCAACCCCAACCACTCCACCGACATCCGCCCCTACATGGGCAAGAGTGGTGACGTCAACAAGGGCGACATCGGCGGCCTTGGCTTCACCGATCCGCCCGAGCACACCCGCCAACGCAAGTTGTTGCAGGGCGAGTTCACCGTACGCCGCCTCCAGCGCCTCAAGCCGATGATCGATGAGATCGTGGAGGCCCAGCTCGCCGAGACCGAGGCCAAGGCAGTCGACGGCGTGGTTGATCTGGCTCAGACCTTCGCCTTCCCGGTGCCCTTCCGGGTGATCTGCGACCTGTTGGGTCTGCGTGATGAAGACCGTGAGCACTTCCGCAAATTGGCGACTGCCCGTTTTGACCTCTCCCAAGGCAGCAGCGGAGCCGTCGGCGCGATCGGTGGATCCCGGGAGTTCCTCCTTGCTGAGACCGCTCGCCAACGCCATGATCCCGGCCCGGGCCTGATCGGCCAGATCATCCGTGAGCACGGTGAAGAGATCAACGACTTCGACCTCGGTGGGCTGGCCGATGGCGCCTTCACCGGAGGCCTGGAGACCAGCGCATCGATGTTGGCACTCGGCACGATCATGCTGCTCAACAATCGCGATGCTTGGGATGAGCTGGTGGCTGACCCCAGCGATGAGCGCGTAGGCCACATCGTCGATGAGTTGTTGCGGCACCTGAGCGTCGTACAGATCGCCTTCCCGCGCTTTGCCAAGGAAGACCTGATCGTGGGTGGGCATCAGATCAAGAAGGGTGCGGTGATGTTGGTGCACCTGCCCGGCTCCAGCCGTGACCCCCGGTCGACACCCGGCAACGACTGGTGCCCGTCAGCCCAGTCGAGCAATCACGTCGCCTTCGGGCACGGGTTGCACAGGTGTGTGGGCTCAGAACTGGCCCGGATGGAGTTGCGCGCGGCCTACACGGCCCTGGCCAAGCGCTTCCCTGAGATGACGATGATCAACGACCCGGCTGAGTTGGAGTATCACGCCAAGTCGATCGTCTTCGGTGTGGAGAGCCTGCCGGTCAGACTGCGTTGACCTGCCCATAGGTGGTGGTGCGTTGTACGACGGGCCGCCCGATGCCAGCGCCGATCGCGGTTAGCTCGGCGACTGTCTTGGCCGAGCCGTGCTCGGAGCCGGCCATCCTAGAGATCGTCTCCTCCATGAGGGTGCCGCCTAGGTCATTGGCTCCAGCCTGGAGCATGAGCCTGGTGCCATCCTCGCCGAGCTTGACCCAACTGGTCTGGATGTTGTCGATGGAGCCGTGCAACATGATCCTGGCCATGGCGTGCACCGCCAAGTTGTCACGCATGGTCGGCCCGGGCCGGGCCACACCGGCGAGGTAGATCGGCGCCGAATGGTGCACGAAGGGCAGTGGCACAAACTCAGTGAAGCCACTGGTCTGGTCTTGGATGCCGCGCAACACTCGGAGATGGTTGACCCAGTGGCGCGGGTTGTCGACGTGGCCATACATCATCGTTGAGCTCGACCTGATGCCTGACTCGTGAGCAGCAGTGATGACCTCGATCCAGGTCTTGGTGGGCAGTTTGCCCTTGGTCAACACCCACCGCACCTCGTCATCGAGGATCTCTGCGGCAGTGCCTGGGATGGAGTCGAGGCCAGCTTCGCGGGCCTTGAGCAGGAAGTCAGCGATCGACAGGCCGGTGCGGGTGGCGCCGTTGATGATCTCCATCGGGGAGAAGGCATGCACGTGCATCTGCGGCACGCGTTGCTTGACGGCCGAGACGATGTCGAAATATGCCGAGCCGGGCAGTTCCGGGTCGATGCCGCCTTGCATGCACACTTCGGTGGCGCCCAACTCCCAAGCCTCTTGGGCCCGGTCGGCGATCTGGTCGAGATTGAGGGAGAAGGCATCTGCATCGGTACGCCGCTGGGCGAAGGCACAAAAGCGGCAACCGACATAGCAAATATTGGTGAAGTTGATATTGCGGTTGATCACATAGGTGACCTCGTCACCAACTGTCTCGTGGCGCAGTTGGTCGGCGAGCTTGACGACCTCTTCGAGGAGCTCGCCTTGTGCGCTCATCAGGATCAGCGCGTCTTCGTCGCTGAGATTCGCGGGGTCCTCTTGGGCCGCTGCCAGGGCAGCGAGACCTTGGGTGGAGGTGGCGCTCGGTGCTGATCCGTTGTCTGCCGCGACGACCTCGCGCAGCATCGACCAATCGCCGTACACGTCTTCGAAGTCGCTGCGACGATCTGCCGTGCGTCCGGTGGTGTCGACCTCGGTGTGCAGATTGACCCTGCCCAAGCCCGCCAGAGCGGCGTCGGGCTCCTGCCAAGGCAGACCGACTGGCTTGGGATCAGGCTTGGCCAAGCCGTCGGGCCCGGCCAGAGCCTCCACATGTGGACGCACCCTTGGGTCGATCCAGGGATCACCAGCCAGTACGTATGGCGGATGCGCAGTCAGTCGGGCGCGCAACTCGAATCCATTGCTCGCGGTGACTTCGGTGAGCAGGTCGAGGGTGGGCCAGGGACGCTCGGGATTGACGTGATCGGGGGTCACCGGAGAGACGCCACCCCAGTCATCCACTCCGGCATCGAGCAGGGCCCGGCACTCGTCGAGGTCGACCAGATTGGGCGGAGCCTGGAGCCGGACCTTGGGGCCGAGCACGATGCGCGCCACAGCGATGGCAGCGACGTACTCCGAGAGGCCCAGGTCGTTGCGGTGACGCATCGCGGTGCTCGGTTTGGCCCGGAAGTTTTGGATGATCACTTCTTGGATGTGGCCGTACTGTCGAGCGACCTTGCGGATTGCGAAGATCGACTCGGCCCGCTCGGTGAGGTCTTCACCGATGCCGATCAGCAGCCCGGTGGTGAATGGGATCGCCACTCGGCCGGCATCTTCAAGCACCCGAAGTCTCAGGTCGGGGTCTTTGTCGGGCGAGCCGTAATGGGGTTGCCCCTTCTCCTCGAAGAGTCGGCGCGAGGTGGTCTCAAGCATCATCCCCATTGAGGGAGCCACGGGCTTGAGGCGCTGCAACTCCTGCCAAGACATCACGCCTGGGTTGAGATGGGGGAGTAGGCCGGTCTCCTCAAGTACCTGGATCGACAGGGCCCGCACATAACTGAGCGTGGAGTCATAGCCCTGCTCATGGAGCCACTCGGCTGCCTCAGGCCAGCGGTCTTCGGGTCGGTCACCGAGGGTGAACAACGCCTCTGCACAGCCAAGTGCGGCACCCTGCCGGGCGATGTCGAGCACTTCATCGGGGGTGAGATAGGGGGCCTTGCCCTCCCGGGCCAGTGCGCCTGGAGTAGTCACGAAGGTGCAGTAGTGGCACTTGTCGCGGCACAAGCGCGTGACCGGGATGAAGACCTTTGGTGAATAGGTGATCACGCCTTCACGCCCGGCGTCTTGCAGCCCAGCGTCGCGCACCCGAGCTGCAATCGAGGTGAGCCGGGTCAGCTCTTCGTCGCGAGCGCTGAGCAGGGCAGCAGCCTCTTCAAGGTCGAGTGCGGCTCCGCGCTCTGCACGCGCCAAGGCGCGGCGTACTTGTTGGGCGTTGAACTCAGCCATGATTGGCCCAGCCTATGTGATCGGGGCCAACCTGATCTGGCCAGTGGTCAGGAGACCCATTCCTTGAGCTGGCGTACCAACCCGACTGGGTCTTCAGAAGCAGGAGCGACCTGCAGATTGGTCACGCCGGACTCCTTGAAGGCCGCGATCCGTTCCTTGACATATGACTCCGGGCCGACGAGATTGCAGCTCTCCAGCAACTCCATCGGCACCTTCGCTTCAGCCTCCTTCTTCTTGCCGTCCAGATAGAGATCCTGGATCTCTTTGGCTTCCTTCTCGAAGCCATAGCGGCAGGCCAAGTCGTTGTAGAAGTTCTTGCCGCGCGCGCCCATGCCTCCGATGTACAAGGCATACATCGGGCGCACGAAATCGAGATAGCCCTTCACGTCTTCACCAACTGCGACCATGCCGCCCGCCGCGATCTGCAGTGGAGCCAGATCTGCGGAGCGCTTGGCAGTGCCCTTGGCGATCGCCTCTCCCCACACGCTCCCGGCGCGCTCTGGGCTGTAGAGGAAGGGCAGCCAGCCGTCGGCGTACTCCGCGGCACCCTTCACGGAGAGTTCGCCGAGAGCCGCTATGTAGAGGGGTACGGCGGAGCGCTCGGGCTTGGTGAGCATCTTCAGCGGCTTGCCCAATCCGGTGCCTTGGCCTTGGGGGAGCGGCAGTTGAAAGACGCGTCCGTCATATTCGAGTACTTCGCGGCGCAGGGCAGCGCGGACGATCTCGATCACCTCACGGGTGCGCACCAATGGCTTGTCGTAGGCGATGCCATGGAAGCCTTCGATCACCTGGGGGCCGGATGCGCCCAGCCCGATGATCGCCCGGCCGCCCGACACGTTGTCGAGGCCGGCAGCGGTCTGGGCGAGAGCGCTAGGAGTGCGGGAGAAGACATTGAGGATGGCGGCGGCGATCTCCACTGTCTCGGTCTTGGCGGCCAGATAGCCCATCAGAGTTGGTGAATCAAAGCCATACGCTTCGGCGATCCAGATGGTGTCGAGGCCCGCTTGCTCGAGTTGGACGACCTGGTCGGCTGCCGCGCGGGGGTTGCCGTCGTACATCAGCACTGTGGAGATCTTCATTTGGGCAGTATCCACACCCACTGTCGAATCCGCCACCACATATGTGTTTACTTGGACATCGTGACCGAACTCACCATTGCTGTCGTAGGCGGAACCGGACCCCAGGGCAAAGGCTTGGCCTATCGCTTTGCCAAGGCCGGGCACACTGTGGTGATCGGCTCGCGTAGCGCCGACCGGGCCATTCCCGTGGCCCAAGAGATCGCCGATCGAGGAGTCAACGGGCGGGTCACCGGGGCCGACAATGCCGCGGCCTGCGCCGAGGCCCAGATTGTGCTCCTGGCCATCCCCTTCGATGGTCACGATGAGCTGGTCGCGGCCCTTGCAGAGCAGTTGGCCAACAAGATCGTGATCAGTTGCGTCAACCCCTTGGGCTTTGACAAGCACGGCCCCTATGGGCTCGACGTCGAGCAGTCGGCCGCGGAGTCGGCAGCTCAGATCGTGCCCACAGCGAAGGTCACCGGTGCCTTCCACCATGTTGCAGCGGCATCACTATGGTCTGAAGAAGACAACCTGTCACATGAAGACGTCTTGGTCTGTGGCGACGACGCCGAAGCCGTTGCCACGGTGGTCGAGTTGGCTGCGACCGTGACCGGCAAGCCGGGTGTAAAGGCAGGTGCGCTGCGCCTCGCCCGTCAGTTGGAGCCGCTCACTGCGGTGTTGATCTCGATCAACAAGGCCTACAAGACCCGCTCCGGCATCGCGATCTCAGGCCTCTAGCCACTGATCTCCTCGACTGCTGCCTGATGGTCAGGCTGCCGGTCGAGCTTGCTGGGCCACCAGATCTTCGGCCCGATATCAAGGTTGAGCGCGGTCACCAGCACCGACCTCACCACCATGGTGTCCAAGATGACGCCGAGTGCAACAGCAATTCCGATCTCCACGAAGCTCACGAGCGGCATGGTCGCCAAAACCAAGAAGGTGGCTGCCAACACCGCACCTGCTGAAGTGATCACTCCACCTGTGGCTGCGAGAGCCACTAGGGAGGCCTTGCGGGTGCCGTGCGCCGGCGTCTCCTCGCGGACCCTAGTCATCAAGAAGATGTTGTAGTCGATGCCCAGTGCGACCAGAAAGACGAAGATGTACAACGGCAGACTCGCGTCGGTGCCCTTGAAGCCGAAGATGTAGTGGAAGATCAGCGCACTCAGACCGAGCGAGGCCGCAAATGACAAGACCACGGTCAGGATCAAGAGCACTGGGGAGAACAGAGCCCTCAGGAGCACCATCAAGACCAGCATCACCACGAGCAGGACCGCCGGGATCACGACCTTGTTGTCTCGGGTCGCTGCCTTTTGGTAGTCATAAAAGGTCGCAGAAGCGCCGCCGACCAGAGCCTCTGCTCCGTCCACCGCGTGCACAGCCTCGCGGACTGCACGCACGGTGTCGAAGGATGCTGCGGCAGTGGTCTCACTGACCATGGGCACCGAGACCAAGGCGACGCCATCCTTCACGACCGGCGGCGAAGCAGGTCCAACACCCCCAACGCCTTTGACTGCTTTGGTGATCTGATCAGCATGATCCGCATTGGTCACGATCATCAATTGATTGGATCGGTCAGCCAGGTGGTGATCGGTGAGGATCTGCTGACCGACCACGGAGTCGAACTTCTTGGTGTAGGTGTCTTCGGTCGACAGGCCAGTGGCATTGAGCTTGAGCAAACCCAGTGAGCAGGCGAGCAGGATCAAAGCGGTCACCGCCCACACCGCTCGCGGAGACTTTGTGATCGCCTTGCCAAGACGAGCCCAAAGCCCCGAAGTGGTGGGCTCTTGGCTGGCGAACTTGGGCCTGGCTGGCCAAAAGATCCAGCGGCCGGTGATCACGAGCAAGGCTGGGAGCAGCGTGAGCATCACGGCCAGGGCAATGGCGATGCCGATTGCGGCCACGGGACCCAAACCGCTGGTTGCGTTGACTGATGCCAACAACAAGCACAGCATGCCCAGGATCACGGTGCTGCCGCTGGCGAAGATCGCAGGTGCCGCCCGGTGCAAGGCAAATGCCATCGCTTCGTGACGATCCTCGTGGCGACGCAGCTCTTCGCGATAGCGAGCCACGAGGAGCAGCGCGTAGTCGGTGCCCGCCCCGAAGACGAGCACAGTGAGCATGCCTTGGCTCTGGCCGTTGACCGTCATACCTCCGTCTTTGGCCAGGAAATAGACGACGCCTTGGGCAATCCCCAAGGCTACGAAGGAGGAGATGATCGGGAGCATCCAAAGCGCCGGGCTTCGATAGGTCAGCAGCAAGATCACGATCACCGCGATGGCCGTCCACATCAGCAGGGTGCCGTCGAGGCCAGCGAATGCCTCAGCGGAGTCGGCTGCCTGCCCGCCCTGACCAGCGATGTATGACTTGACCCCGACGACCTGCGCGATCTGCTCCAACTCCTCAGCCCGGTCAGGCATCTTGTTGAAGGCATCACTGCCCAAATCGAAGACCACGAGAGTCTGGGCGACCTGGCCATCCTTTGAAGTGATCGGTCCGATCACTTCGCCCACCACCCCGTCGAGAGCCTGGATCTTCTTGCTCTGGGCCGCTATCTGGGCCAACTGGTCCTTGGTGAGTACGCCGGACTTGGCCTCGTACACCACGACTGTGGGCATGGCATTGGGGTCCTGGAAGCTGGCCAGCTTTTGCATCGCAAGAGTCGACTCGGTGTCATCGGGCAGCCAAGAAGACGAGTCATTGTTGAGTACGCCGGTCAGCTTGCCGGCAAATGGGCCAATGACGATGAGCAGGACCAACCAGAAGCCAACCACGACCCACTTGGTGATCGGACCGGTGAGCTTGCCTGCGATTTGTCGATGCACATGGGTAGCAAAGCACAAACCACCGACGCAATGCGGCGCGGGAGTCGGCTACTTGGTGGCTAGGTCCGCGAAGGAGGCATCGATTAGCCATTCCACCGGGGCTCGGTCGTCGGTGTAGACCTTGCCGCCCTTCAACGCAGGAGCCAGCCCAGCGCCGATCTGATGGGCCAAAGCGGTGACTTCCGGGTCAGGGTGCTCGACTGATTGCAGAGTTGCTCCGGGATCTGCCTCAGAAGCTGTCGCCAACAGCATCGTGGAAAACTCATCGACCTCATCGCGGAAGACGCGGTCCTTGCCAAACACCGACCGCAGCGTCGCCGACAGGGTCTTCTCCAGATCATTGGAGCCGGGTGGATGACCCACATTGATCGCCACGATCCCGCCCGGTGCCAAGCGCTCCTTGGTGAGGGTGAAGAACTCCTTGGTCGTCAAGTAGAAGGGGATGTAGGGCTGACGATAAGCATCGACCAAGATGGCGTCGTACTTCGTGTCTCGCGCCTGCAACCAGGGGCGGGCATCTCCGTCGTACTGCCGCACTTGGGGTGATTTTGCATCGAAGAGCTCGTTGCCGATCTTGGTCAACTCCGGATCGATCTCCACGGAGTCGATGGTGATGTCGGGGAAATAGTGGGCGATGGTGCGTGAGGTGGTGCCGGCCGCGCTGCCCAAGATCGCAACCTTGCGTGGCTGCTCGGCGGCCAAAGGCAGCAACGCCATGTGATCCCAATAGCCGTCGTTGAGATAGACATCGGGGGTGTAGACCGAGTGCAGCGCCTGACCCTCATTGAGCTCCAACAACAGGCGACCTTGCCTGCGCAGCACACTCGCATATTGGTATTCGGTCTCGATCTCCTTGATCACCCGATCACCTTCGGCGCTCGTCTTGGTCACCTGATTGGGCAAGGCGATCAGGCCTAGCACCAGCAGTGCCGCAAGACCACTCAGGACACGTCGCTTGGCACCCAGCAATGAGATCAAGACCAAGCAACACGCGAAGATCAAAAACGTACGCCGAGTGCCGACGTAGGGGATCAGCAACAACGATGCTGCGAAGGTGCCGACCAGCGAACCGACGGTGCCGACTGCATAGAGACGACCAGTGGTGGTGCCGGCCTCATCGACCGAATCCATCGCGAGGCGCACCGCGTAGGGGGAGACCATCCCCAACAACAGCAGGGGTACTGCGACCAATGCGCCCACGCTGACCAACGAGCCGACGAAGATGCCCAAGGACATGTCGGAGAAGGCGACCGCCGAGGCGCGCAGGAAGGGTCGGGCGACATAGGGCACTGCGGCAAGCAGGAGTCCAGCGATCAGCACCAGGCGCAACAGGCCGTCCAGGTGCGGGTGCCTGTCTGCGTAGCGGCCTCCGATGGCATAGCCGATGGAAAGTGCCACCAACACGATCGCGATGGTGTTTGCCCACACGATGGTGCTGGCTCCAAACCAAGGTGCGAGCAACCGCGCGGCAGCAATCTCGGCTCCCAGGGTGGCCATCCCGACCACAAAAACGATGAGCAGCAACACCTTGGCGTGCCGGTGTGTCTTCACGAGTTCTATGCTTTCGGCCGTGCGGATGACTGAGTTCTGGACGCGGATGGATTCTGCGTTGGGCGCATCCTATGCCCGCTATTGGGCCGACACTCATGTGCTCGGCAATCTGGGTGGCCGCACCGCCAATCAGGCTCTCGCCGATGGTGAGTCAGCCAAGTCCGTGTGGCGTGCGGTCTGGGAGGCGCTCGAACTCCCGCCAAGGGATCGCTGAATCTCTCGGCGTGTTGATTGTGTCGAACAGGTGTTCGGCATAATGTCATCCACAGCAGGGGTCGAGCGGCAAGTCAATCCACAGCTTTTCTGCTGGGGGTCGCAGATTGTCGGTAGTAGGTCCTAGCGTCCATGAGCACAAGACAGCAGATTGACAGCGGCACTCGCCGCAGGAACGGACGGACAACATGGCCGCATCATCGAAAAGCCCCAAGGCGCCAGCCGACAATCGCGACAAGGCCCTCGAAGTAGCCCTGGGCAATATTGAGAAGCAGTATGGCAAGGGCTCAGTGATGCGACTTGGTGATGACAGCCGCGCCCCCCTGGAAGTCATCCCGACCGGGGCGATTGCCCTCGACATTGCGCTCGGGATCGGTGGCCTGCCTCGCGGCCGCGTTGTTGAGATCTACGGACCAGAGTCATCAGGCAAGACCACGGTTGCCCTGCACGCAGTGGCCAGCGCTCAAGCTGCCGGCGGCATCGTGGCCTTCATCGATGCCGAGCACGCGCTCGACCCTGAATACGCCAAGGCGCTCGGGGTCGACACTGATGCGCTGTTGGTCTCCCAACCAGACTCAGGTGAGCAAGCCCTTGAGATTGCCGACATGTTGATCCGCTCTGGTGCTCTCGACCTGATCGTGATCGATTCGGTTGCCGCTCTGGTGCCTCGTGCTGAGATCGAGGGCGAGATGGGCGACAGTCACGTCGGTCTGCAGGCGCGCCTGATGAGCCAGGCACTGCGCAAGATGACCGGAGCCCTCAACGGGTCCGGCACCACCGCCATCTTCATCAACCAGTTGCGCGAGAAGATCGGCGTGATGTTCGGCTCGCCAGAGACCACCACTGGCGGTCGGGCGCTGAAGTTCTACTCCTCGGTGCGTCTCGACGTACGCCGCATCGAGACCCTCAAGGACGGCACCGAAATGGTCGGCAACCGCACCCGCGTCAAGGTCGTCAAAAACAAGGTCGCCCCGCCGTTCAAGCAGGCCGAGTTCGACATCATGTACGGCCAGGGCATCTCGCGCGAAGGCGGCCTGATCGATGTTGGTGTGGAGGCGAGCCTGATCCGCAAGGCCGGCGCTTGGTACACCTACGAAGGTGACCAACTAGGGCAGGGCAAGGAAAATGCTCGTGCCTTCCTGCGCGACAACCCCGACTTGGCCAACGAGATCGAAAAGCGGATCTTGGAGAAGTTGGGTATCGGGCCTCAGGTTGATCAGCCAGCTGAGTTCACCGCAGATGATCCCGCCATTGACCCTGACGGCATCGACTTCTAGGCCTGGTGAAGTAGGCCCGGGGAAGCAGGCCCAGTGAAGCCTCGCGAGGAGCCGCTCGATCCAGAGCTAGATCTCGGGCCGGAGGCCGACCCGGAGTCGGTGGCCCGCAAGATCTTGCTCGACCAGTTGACCACTCGGGCTCGCACCCGGGCGGAGTTGGCCACCAAATTGGCGCAGCGCGACGTGCCGGACCCACTTGCCACACGGCTCCTGGATCGCTTCGAGGAGTTGGGGCTGATCGACGATGCAGCTTTTGCGCGAGATTGGATCGAGCAGCGCCAACGAGGCAGAGGCTTGGCCAAGAGGGCGCTGGCCCAAGAGTTGCGCACCAAGGGTGTGCCCGATGACCTGGCCAAGGAAGCGCTGGCTGAGATTGACGCCGGTGATGAAGAGGCCTTGGCTCGCCAACTGGTGCGGAGCAAACTCCGTTCGGTCCGTGGGCTGCCTCGTGACAAGGCGACTCGCAGGTTGGTCGGCATGCTTGCCCGCAAAGGGCACAGCCCGGGTGTGGCCTATCGCGTAGTGGCTCAGGCTCTCGATCTGCCCGCCTCTGAGCAGGTGGAGTGCTGACGTCAGCTGAAGTTGGCGACCCAATCTGCGGCATCTTCGGGGAGGTTTCCGTGCTCCTTGGCGATCTTGACCCACTTCTTGGTGGCCTGCAAGAAGCGCATCGGGTTGTAGACGTCTTCTTGCGAACTCCAACGATTGTCGCCAGCGTAGGTGAGGATCGTGAGGTTGGTGGCCCCGATCTGTGACCCGTCACCGGGGTCGCGCATCGGATTGTCGATCTCACAGATCACCCGGCCTGCTTCCACATCGATGGTGACCCAGTTGATCGGGAAGGAAGTCATCACGTTGCCGGGGAAGGTGGTCATCGTCGAGATGATCCAGTCCTTGATCTGTTCAGGCCCGCGGAAGGTGCCGTACGAATGTTCGATGTAGACAGCGTCGTCGGTGAAAAGCGCGGGGAAGTCATCCCAGTTGCCGGATCGGGCTGCATCGTTGATCAGTTTGCAGTGGTGATCAAAAGCTGCGGTGAGTTCTTCGCGAGTCCAAGACATCGGTGTAGTCAAACACACACTGACGGCTCTTGGGCATTGGCATATGGTGTGCCCATGCCAGACGTGCTCGGAATGTACAAGAAGGCTTCTGCGATCCCGGTTGTCGGCAACAGGGTCTTCGATTTTGCCTTTGCTCAAATGGCGCCGTACTTCTGGAGCGTCAGACCACGCTTCAAGGTGATTGAGCCCAATCACGCAGAGGTGGTCATCCCCAAGAGGCGCGGCGTCCAGAACCACATTGGCACCGTGCATGCAATTGCATTGTGCAACGGACTTGAAGCAGCAATGGGTGCTCTTGCCGAGGCCACCATCCCGCTCGACAAGCGATGGATCCCTAAGGGGATGGAGGTCTCCTACACAGCCAAGGCGACCAGCGACATCACCTGCCACGCCGACACCGATCCCGCGCAATGGACTGGTGACGATCCAGACCTACCGGTGCGGGTCAAGGGCGTCCGCGATGATGGCACGGTCGTGATTGAAGGAGTGATCCGGCTCTGGGTCACTCCCAAGTCGGCCAAGTAGGGGCATCGCTCGCAAGACGGTTTGGGGCCGCGGCGCAGGTCGCCGTACCCTTGAGCGGTTATGTCGCTGATCGAAACACCTGCCCAGAGCGAGGCTGCTCCCCGCACTTATGAAGTGCGTACCTATGGCTGTCAGATGAATGTCCACGACTCCGAACGGCTCTCTGGGTTGCTCGAAGACGCCGGCTATGTCTCGGCTCCAAAGGGTGACTTGGCCGATGTGGTGGTCTTCAACACCTGTGCGGTGCGTGAGAACGCCGACAACAAGCTCTACGGCAATCTCGGCCACCTGGCGCCACAGAAGGCCAAACGCCCGAGTATGCAGATCGCGGTGGGTGGCTGCCTGGCGCAGAAAGACAAAGACACGATCACCAAGAAGGCCCCATGGGTCGACGTGGTCTTCGGCACCCACAACATCGGCTCGCTGCCGGTGCTTCTCGAGCGGGCCAGGGTCAACCAAGAGGCTCAGGTCGAGATCTTGGAGTCTTTGGAGGTCTTCCCCTCCACGCTGCCGACCAAGCGCGAGTCGGCGTACGCCGCGTGGGTCTCGATCAGTGTGGGCTGCAACAACACCTGCACCTTCTGCATCGTGCCCGCCTTGCGCGGCAAGGAGAAAGATCGCCGACCGGGTGAGATCCTGGCTGAGATCGAAGCGCTCGTTGCCGAGGGAGTCACCGAGATCACGCTGCTCGGTCAAAATGTCAACACCTATGGCGTGGAGTTTGGTGACAAGCTGGCCTTCGGCAAACTCTTGCGTGCGTGCGCGGAGATCGAAGGCCTCGAACGAGTGCGCTTTACTTCTCCGCACCCAGCAGCCTTCACTGACGATGTGATCGCAGCGATGGCCGAGACGCCCAATGTGATGCATCAACTCCACATGCCCCTGCAATCAGGCTCTGACAAGGTGCTCAAGGACATGCGGCGCTCCTATCGCCAGGATCGCTATCTCGGCATCATCGACCGAGTGCGCGAGGCCATGCCTGACGCTGCCCTGTCCACCGACATCATTGTGGGCTTCCCGGGCGAGACCGAAGCAGACTTTCAGGCCACGATGGATGTTGTGAGGCAGGTGCGCTTTGCTCAAGCCTTCACCTTCCAATACTCCAAGCGCCCTGGCACTCCGGCTGCGGATCTTCCTGAGCAACTGCCCAAGGAGGTTGTGCAGGACCGCTACGAGCGGCTGGTCGAGTTGGTCAATCAGATCTCGTGGGAGGAAAACCGCAAGCTCGAAGGTGTCACCGTCGAGTTGATGGTTGCCGAGGGTGAGGGTCGCAAAGACGAAGCAACCCGGCGACTCAGCGGGCGCGCACCCGACAATCGACTCGTCCACTTCACTCCGATCGATGCGCAGGGCAACGAGATCGAGGTGCGTCCCGGTGACATGGTCAGCGTAACCATCACCTATGGCGCTCCCCACCACCTCGTGGCCGATGGCGCAGTGAGCGCCGTACGACGTACCCGTGCCGGTGATGCGTGGGAGGCCCGCACCAAGGAGCCGAAGCGCACCGTGGGCCTGGGCATGCCCGGAGTCGGCCAGCCCCCGGTCACTGAGCCAGAGGCTCCCGCATGCGGATCCCCAGCCTGACCTGTTTGCGATGAGCACTCATGCCCAACCGGTGGTTGCCGTTGTTGGCGCCACGGCCGCCGGCAAGAGCAGCTTGGCCTTGACCCTGGCGCAGCGGATTGGCGGCGAGGTGGTCAACACCGACTCCATGCAGATCTATCGCGGGATGGACATCGGCACCGCCAAACTGCCTGTCGAACAACGTCTGGGCATCCCGCACCACTTGCTTGACCTCCTGGACCCCAGTGAGCCCGTCACTGTGGCGGAGTTCCAGCAGTGGGCGCGACAAGTGATCGCAGACTGTCACGCACGGGGTGTCACACCGATCTTGGTGGGTGGGTCAGCGCTGTACACCCGCGCGATCCTCGACGTGTTTGAGTTCCCCGGCACCGATGCTCAACTGAGGGCCAAGTGGGAGGCTCGGCTGAGCGAGGTTGGGTCGCTGGCGCTGCACGAAGAGTTGCGACAGATCGACCCGGCCGCTGCAGACCAGGTCTTGCCCACCAATTCTCGTCGGATTGTGCGGGCCCTTGAGGTGATCGAGCTGACCGGCAAACCCTTCGTGGCGACGCTCCCGACGTACTCCTATCACTACCCGGGTGCCGTCCAGATTGGTCTGTCCATCGACAGGGCGACGTTGCATGCCCGGATTGAGGCTCGGGTGCATGCCATGTGGGCCGCAGGCTTTGTTGCTGAAGTGCGCGGACTGCTCGATCACGGGCTTGCCGAGTCGCGTACGGCGAGCAGGGCCCTTGGCTACAGCCAGATCCTGCGTCATCTGAGCGACGAGATCACCGAGGAGCAGGCGATGGAGCAGACCATCACCGGCACTCGAAGATTTGCCAGACGCCAAGACAGTTGGTTTCTCAAGGACCCCCGGATCACCTGGGTCGACCACGCAGACCCCAGTGCCGTCGATCAGGCTCTGGCACTGCTGGCGGCCTAGTCGGATGTGCCGGGCCGCCACGGCTCATGAACATGCGATAGCCAGACCTCAGCTGGCTTCAGTGACAACACCAATCGTTGACCCTCGGTCTGGGGGTCATCCAGTTCCCCGAACCAGACCGCAGTGTCACCCGCGATGATGGTGGGTCCGGGCATGCCATCGATCACCACGATCTGTGAACCACGGGTGTGCCCGGGGGCAGGCACCAGACGTACGCCGGGGAGCAGTTCTGCCTCGCCGTCGACCTCCACATAGTCCACGCCTGGAGCATCGACACATTCGCGGATCGTGTAGTTGTCGAGGATGCGCGCGTCATGCAACTCACTGGCCTGCACATGGATCGGGACCCCGGGAAACAATGCGTTCCCGCCGCAGTGATCGAAATGCAGATGGGTGTTGACGATCAGATCGACGCTGGCGAGGTCAAGATCTCCCTTGTCCAGTGGATAGACAGTTGGTTGCATGTCGGACACGGCAGGGTGGAGTTCGGTGAAGCCGGTGTCCACCAGTATCCGGCCATGAGGGTGATCGATCAGGTGTACACAAACTGGCATTACCGCGCCCTCAACGTGCAGGTCGGCCACGTGGATCGGAGTGACCGCTATTGCCTCAGTGGCCATACACGTGCATTTCCTTGATCGAGTAGCCCCAGTAGGTGCCGCGCTTGAGGCCTTTCATCCGCACATAGCGCGCCGTACGCGGGCTGAATGAGGCCACCTCGAGATCTCCACGCCCGTCATTGACCGTGTGGGCTGTGGTCCAGTGCTTTGCATCCAAGGAAGTCTGGATCTGGTAGCGCTTGCCGAAGGCGTATTCCCAATCGATGCTCACTCGCCCGACTTGCTTGGCTTGGCCAAGATCGACCTGCAACCATTCGCGGTCATTCCAACCGCTTGCCCAACGAGTGTTGGCCTTGCCGTCAACCGCAGCCTTCGTTGGTAGTCCACCCCAGAAATTCCACTCCCACGAGGATGCCTTGGTCGGCTTGTTGTGAGCCAGATCAGGCTGAGGCTGGTAGTCGGCTGCTGCTTGGGCCGTGCGCAGGTAGTACTCCGCTCCGTGCGCCAACTCATCGATCAAACCCTGCCCGCCGATCTGACGGATGTTTTCCAGCCAATCAGGGATCAAGCCGTAGTGGGGGACCCCATCGACGTTGTAGTCATAGACGCGTTGGCCACTGACCTGCTTGTCGATCGTGACATCACCCAGCGCGCCGGCGAACGGATAGTGGATCTTGGGTGAGGAAGCTGCTTGGGCTCGAGGAGTGGCGCCGAAGCCATTCATGTCCATGCCGTAGCCATAGCCCACGTGATATTTCTGACGCAGCGGCCGTTGTTGCAAGGCGACGTTTACGAAGGACTCCACCCGGTCGTGGTCGGTGTGCTGGGCGATGAACCCGCCCAATGCGTAGATCCGGTCGAAATAGCCCGGGTCCGTCCAGGTGTGTGAGGAGATGACTCCTGGATAGTCGGCCTCCTCCAAGATCGCCAACGCTCGGTTGGCTGCCTTGGCGCTCATGTGATCGACCTCGACGATCATGTGTCTCTTGATCATCTCTTGCAGGGTGAACTCGCCGAGCTCGGTCAGACCACGTTTGTTGCAGTGGGGAGCTTTGGCATAGATCGGGAGCACCGCTGGCAGGAAGTCACTGAAGGCGCGCAGTTGCGCGGGGAGGACTCCGGTGACGATCGGATTGTCCTGGGCAGCGGTCTTGCAAGTGCCCGGATCCCACCAGCGCCCGGTGTTGATGAAGTTGCCGCCATTGACAGCCACTCCTGCCATGTCCTTGTCGAATCGCACGCCACAAAGGGCGTTGTCGTATTTGTGACACAAGAACATCGACTGGATGCCCAGATCCTGGAGCTCATCGAGCCCGGCGGTGATGTCGGCCTTCGAGCATTGCGGCACGTCATACTTGATGCCGCAGCCGAAGGGATTGGACACCTCCATGCCGAGTACGACGGCCAACTTGCCATCTTCGGCCACTGCACGGGCTTGTGCTGGAGTCTCGACGATCCGGAACCAGCCCTTGCCTGGTCCGCCGTACTGATTGTCGACATAGGTCTGGAGGTCTTTGGTGCGCTGCACTTGCAGTCTGACATTGGCCATGTCTTCGCAGCTGTGCTTGTTGACCTGCCCTAGTGGCACTTCGCAGAGCACATTGTTGTTGACGGTGTCATTCACCATGATTCGTTGACCGGCTCGCCAAGCTCGTTCGACCCACTTGTAGTACATCTGCTGATGGGTCAGCGAGTTGTACGCCGGCCAATCCTTGAAGGTCGGCCACCCGGTCACGTCGTGCTTTGCGAAGGGGTTGAACGGGACATCGATTTTGGTGACATTCTCGATCAGTGCAGAAGACCCGTCCGTGCCGTGACTGGGGCAGTCCTTCAGAGCCCCTGCTGCTCCGTTGACCGGGTCGAAGGTGGCCCCGCACAGGATGCTGCCACCAAAGGCGATATCGCTCATCAGGTGAGTGTGGGCATCGACGAAGCCCTTGACGCTGCCATCTGGCCATGGTGTCGAGCTGGGAGTGCCCGAGACATTCACCTCGACCTCTGGAGGTGGTGCAGAGTCATTGGCTTGGGCGCCAGGGGCGGCCAAGACTGTGGCTAAGCCAAGAGTTGTGACCAGGGCCAGTAATGCGACCGCCGCCCTGTGCAGGGACAGTCTCAGTTGGGTGGTCACCGCTGTATCGCCTCCTCGAGTGATCCACGATGGATCAACCTGAGTCAGATTGTCTTGTCCAGTGCCTCCGGGTCAATCCCTTCCTCGGATTGTGCTGGACCAGTGGTGGACTCTGGGGCGTCGCCCGTTGAGGCGGACAACCAGCCGCAGACGAGGTCGCGGTTGCGCAAGATCTCGCGACCGGGTCTCTCCAGCACGGGATGCAGCCGCTCTCCGGTGACAGGCTGTTCAGGCATGACACTGGGAGCAGTTGCCTCCAAGTTGATCTCAACGTCGAAGATGCCCATCCCGGTGTCATGCAGTCGCATCGGTCCAAGATGGCGCAGCATGGCAAGCGAGGCTGGGTTGTCCATTGCAACCTCGGTGATGATCCGAGTGACGTCAACGGGGCGCCTTGCGACCAGCAGTGAGAGCAGGGCTGTGGCCACACCGCGTCCTTGCCAGTCATCCCGCACCGTGACCGCGATGTCTGCTGCATCGTGGATGTCGGGACAGCGCACGATGCGACCGATAGCGATGGGCAGCGCCTCGGTCTCGGTCTCCACGAAGACCACCAGCGCAATGTGGTCGACCCCATCGACTTCGTCAACGAGTTGATGGAGCATCGAATCGGACAATCTCTCCACAGGGGTCAAGAAGCGCAGTCTGCGCGACTCCGGCGAGAGGTCTTCGAAGGCCTTGACCAAGGACTCACGATGGGTCGGGAGGAGCGGCCAGACCCAGCCGGGTGTGCCGTCCTTCAGGGTCAAGGTGTCGCCCATGATTGGCTCCCAGTCAGTTGAAGTCCGGCTGCTGGGTACACCCTATGAGACGGGGGCGCATCCGCAGACAACGGTGTTTGGGAGAATCGCCGATGTGAGCGAGCATCCCTTCGTCAAAGGCCATGGCACCGAGAACGATTTCGTGCTCCTTCCCGACGCCACTGGCCAACTGGAACTTTCGCCCGACGACGTACGCCGCATCTGCGATCGACGAGCGGGTATAGGTGCCGACGGGGTGATCCGTGTGGTCCGCACCGATGCGACTGACGATCCGTCGGCTGTCGCGGCCAGGGGTGACGCGATTTGGTTCATGGACTATCGCAACAGCGATGGTTCGCTCAGTCAGATGTGCGGCAATGGCATCCGAGTGCTGGCTCGCTATCTCAGTGACCATGCAGACGTCGACATGCGTGAGCCACTGCGGATCGCCACGAGGGCTGGCGTCAAGACGGTGTTCTTCACCGATGGTGGCATCACCGTCGACATGGGTCTGCCCACGGTCAGCAGCGATACCCGGATCTCGATCGGCGAGCGGGACTGGATCGCCAGGCAGATCGACATGGGCAATCCGCATGCAGTCGCCTTCGTCGACTCGCTCGATGACGCTGGCGCACTCACCGAGGCGCCTGGATTCGATGAGACTGTCTATCCAGAAGGGGTCAATGTCGAGTTCGTGCAGCGGGTCGGTGAGCGCCATGTGGCGATGAGGGTCCACGAGCGCGGCTCGGGGGAGACTCGATCCTGTGGCACGGGTGCCTGCGCAGCGATGGTGGCGGCGAGTCTGGCTGATGGGAGTGATCGCGGCTTGCCCTATCAGGTGGATGTCCCGGGTGGCAGTTTGACGATCGTTTGGGCAGATGACGGTCAGATCCTGATGACCGGGCCCGCGGTGTTGGTCGCTGAGGGGATCACCGGTCTACTCGGTCAGGGCCCCGCATAGGATCAGCGGCATGGACATCAATGGAAAGAGCGCGATCGTCACCGGAGGAGCCTCCGGGATCGGCGCAGCAGCAGCCCGTCAACTCGCAGCCAAGGGCGCCAAGGTGCTCGTGGCCGATCTCAATGCCGAGAAGGGCGAGGCCCTTGCAAACGAAATCGGTGGTGCCTTCGCCAGCGTAGACGTGACCAAGACCGAGCAGATCCAGGCAGCTGTGGAGCAGGCTGTGGCCATGGCTCCGCTGTGGGCATTGGTCAACTCTGCCGGCATCGGGTGGGCCCAACGCACCATCGGTCGCGATGGAGAGTTCGGCTCCGCACACGACATCAATGCCTTCCGCAAGGTCATTGACATCAACTTGATCGGCACCTTCGACGCCATCCGTTTGGCCGCCACCGCGATGAGCAAGAACGAGCCAAATGAGCACGGCGAGCGCGGCTCGATCTGCAACATGGCTTCCGTGGCTGCCTTCGACGGCCAGATCGGCCAGGCGTCGTACTCCGCGTCAAAGGGTGGTGTCGTGGGCATGACCTTGCCCGTGGCGCGTGACCTATCGGCTGCTGGGGTGCGGGTCAACACGATCGCTCCGGGTCTGATTGATACCCCGATCTACGGCGAGGGAGAGGCCTCTGAGCAGTTCAAGGCCAATCTCGGCCAAAACGTGCTCTTCCCCAAGCGTCTTGGTGCCCCCGACGAGTTGGCGAGCATGGTCGTCGAGGTGATCACCAACTCCTACATGAATGCCGAGACCATCCGAGTTGATGGCGGCATCCGGATGCCACCCAAGTAATCGCCGATTTCGGCTACCTTTGGCGAGTGTCTCCAGGTCATAGAGCAGCGCGCCCCGCGGGTCCTTCGACTCACGCGGTCGCGAAGATCCTTGTCATCCTGGGGGCACTCGCCCTTGTCTTGATCCTCGGTTTGCAGGCGGTCAAGTGGCTCCACGTCGCGATGATGAACACCGGCACCCTGCCTCCGAGCCAGTTGCCGGAGTACACCCCTTCAGCAGCACCCGCCGCTCCCGGCAGCGGAGATCAGGCGATGCCGATCAAGGCCGGGACCACCTTCCGGATCGGTGACACGGTGTACGGCGGCAAATGGCGTTTGCGGGGGCAAGAGATCGTCGGGCTCAAGGCCACTCGTGGTGCGATTGCCCAGGAACGAGGCCCCAATATGCTCACCTTTACCTTCTGGGATGGCGACCAAGCCGCAGGCAATATCGTTTGCTCCAGCATCAAGCCGTTGACCAAGCCAGCGACCAAGATGTTTTGCCCGCCAACGCCGGGAGACATTGCTGGTGGCACCACGATGACGGTGGTGGATTCGACTGTTTCACTGCCGGGAACTGGCTAATTGGTGCTGCCGGGACTGGCTGGGTGCTCAGTTGACGACGTAGGGGTCAAGTTCGTGAGCAAGGTCGGGGTTGACCCGAGCGTGCACATGGGTGCCGTCGGCTTCGTGGGTCAGTGAGTGCACGATGGCCTCGTCGTGAAGTCGGCTGGTCAGGTCTCCGCGCGCGTAGGGCACCACGGCATTGATCTCCAGGCCTGGGGTGGGCAGATCGGCTTCGATCGCCTCAAGGAGGTCGTCGATCCCCTCGCCTGTTGCGGCCGAGACCACGATGCTCATTGGCTCACGTTGCCGGAGTCGAGCCACCACCATTGGGTCGGCGATGTCGGCCTTGTTGATCACGACGAGTTCTGGCACCTTGGATGCGCCGATCTCGGCGAAGACTTCACGTACGGCGGCGAGTTGCCCTTCCGGGTCGGGGTGGGAGCCATCCACCACATGCAGCACCAGGTCGGCCTCAGCGACCTCTTCAAGGGTGCTGCGAAATGCTTCGATGAGTTGATGGGGGAGATGCCTGACGAAGCCCACGGTGTCGCTGAGGGTGTAGACCCGCCCGTCACTTGTGGTCGTGCGCCTCGTCTTGGGGTCGAGGGTGGCAAAGAGCGCGTCCTCAACGAGTACGCCGGCCGAGGTCAGCCGGTTGAGCAGTGATGACTTGCCGGCATTGGTGTAGCCGGCGATGGCCACGCTGGGGATGGAATTGCGTTGCCGCCCGGATCGCATTGCTTCTCTGGTCTTCTTGAAGTCAGCGAGTTGGCGACGCAGTTTGGCGATGCGGGTGTTGATCCGACGACGATCCATCTCGATCTTGGTCTCGCCAGGGCCGCGGCTGCCGATGCCTTCACCGCCGGCTACGCGGCCACCTGCCTGACGAGACAGGCTGCCACCCCAGCCGCGCAAGCGTTGTTTCATGTAGTTGAGCTGCGCCAGCTCGACTTGAGTCTGGCCTTCACGGCTCTTGGCATGCTGGGCGAAGATGTCGAGGATCAGCGCAGTGCGATCGACCACCTTGACCTTGACCCGGTCTTCGAGGTTGCGAAGTTGGCTCGGGGCCAGTTCGCCGTCGCAGATCACGGTGTCTGCACCAGTGGCCTGGACGATCTCGGCTAGTCCCTCGACCTTGCCGCGGCCGATATAGGTGGCAGGGTCGGGCTTGTCTCGGCGCTGGTAGAAGGCATCCAAGACTTCTGAGCCGGCTGTCTCGGCGAGCAATGCCAGCTCGGCCATGGAGTTTTCGGCGTCTTGCACGGTGCCCTCGGTCCAGACTCCGACGAGTACGACGCGCTCCAGCCGTAGTTGTCGATATTCAACCTCGCTGATGTCTTCGAGCTCTGTGGACAAGCCGGCCACTCGACGCAGGGCATGGCGCTCAGCCAACTCGAGTGTGCCGGGAGTCTGTGACTCAGTTGAGGACTCGAGATCGTCCCATTCGGCGGTCTGGGCGAGCTCGTCGTGGAGGTTGAAGTCTTCGGGGGGTCTATTCATATGTTCACCAGACTACGGTGTGGGTGTTATTGGTGCTTGATGAAGCCTGGGTTCGCTAGGATCGGCACATGGGGAAGCTGATCTGGCGGGTTTTCGGGGTTCTGATCGCACTGGGCATCATCTGGTTGCCAGTGCTTTTCAGTGGGTTGAGTTCAGGTCAGGATGCCTCGACTGACCCGGCAGTGGTCACCAACTACACCGCTCATTTTGAGGTGGATGACAAAGGTGCCCTCAACGCCACTGAGACCCTGTTGGTGAACTTCCCTGTCCCCAAGCACGGGATCTTCCGCTTCTTTGATCGCCAAGACCCAAGTGACCCCAAGGCGCGGTTGAATCCGCAGGACTTCTCAGTCACCGTTGACGGGAAGCCGACCGAAGCCTTGGAGCAGAAAGAGGGCGGTGGGCGCTATCTCAACTACCGCATCGGCGATCCTGATGTCACTTTGACCGGTGATCACACCTATGTGCTCAAATACAAGATCAAGGGAGTTTTGTCGAAGGGAACAACGGGTCAACCGACGCAGTTCTTCTACAACCTGATCCCCGGCGGTTGGCGGATGCTGATCATGTCAGCCAATCTGACCGCCACGCTGCCGACCAAGCCAGAAGTGAGCATGTGCGCGGTCGGCGCAGGAGAGAAGGCGGGTTGCGAGGCAACGGTCCAAGGCAACACACTGAGTGTCACCACAGGCCAGTTGCAACCCAATACCCCGGTCACGGTGAAGGCGGGTCTTGACATGCCCACGCCCGACCGGGTTTCGATGCCTTGGCCAATGGCTTGGGAACGCGCTCTGGGCAGCTCCGTCTTCCCATCAATCCTGGCGGCCCTCCTCACGATCGCCGCTGCATGGGGTGGTGCCAAGATGGCGAGGAGTGTCAAGGAAGTAGACCCGGCCTTTCCGCTCACCTACCAGCCGCCAGAGGGGATAGGTCCGGCTCAGGGGCGCTATCTCTTGGACGAGAAGGCTGACGCCAAGGGATTCGTGGCGGCCCTGCTTGAGACCGGTGCCGCTGGAGCAACCACCTTGGAGCGGACCCAAGATGATGGCTGGACCATCACCTCGACTGGAGATCAAGCTGCCTGGCAGCGTCTGGACACGGGTTCGAGTGCTGCCGCTCAGCTACTGGCCGTGCAATCGCGCCCCTTCCACACCAAGAAGAAGGATGTGGCCACCGGGCAGCAACTTCAGTCCGCGGTCAAGTCCTTCAGCAGCAAAACGAGCACTTGGGCCGATGAGAACGGGTTGATGACGAAGGCTGGATTGGGCTGGCTCAATATCGTCATCTTCATCGCCGCGCTTGGCGGCGGCGCATGGATCATCTTGTTCTCACCCAAACTGCCATCTGTGCTGGCGCTTGCGCCTTTGGTCTTGGCTGTCTTCGCGATCCAAGTGATCATGCCTGGGGCAGCAACGAAGCGAACAGAGCAAGGGCGCCGCCTCTGGTCGGAGTTGGGTGGCTTCCATAGAGTCCTGTCCACACCCTCCAGTGAGGCCAGATTCGACTTCTCTGGCAAACAGGAGCTCTACACGAAGTACATCCCTTGGGCCGTCGCCTTTGACTGTGCCAAAGAGTGGGAGCAGAAATATCGCATCGAGATGCAGTCCGAGCCGCCAACACCCTCGTATCTGCATGGGAGCGGGTTCTACTCGGGCGCTGCCTTGGGCTCCATGGCGAGCACTTTCACCAGCGACTTCGAGTCGACGGTGAGTAGCGCCATCTCTTCATATGAGGCCACCCAATCATCATCGAGCAGCGGTGGTGGTGGCGGTGGTGGCGGTGGTGGCGGCGGTGGCGGATCTTGGTAATCCGCGGATCTGACTTCACAATGGACCAAATACCCAACGAAGGGGAACAACAATGCTGATCGCACTCATCGTGATCGCAGTCATCGTCATTGGACTGATTGGCTTCGTGATCGCGGGCTTCAACAAGCTACGCACGCTCGACATCGGGGCCCAGGAGGCCTTGGGCGGGATCGACGTACAACTGACCCGGCGTGCTGACCTGATCCCCAATCTCGTGGAGACGGTGAAGGGCTACGCCGCGCATGAGAAGGGCGTCTTCGAGGAAGTCACCCGAGCCCGGGCCCGGGTGGTCGAAGCCGCCAAGGGCACAGATGTGCAGGAGAAGGCCAATGCCGATGCCGCGCTAGACAAGGCGCTTGTGCAAGTCAACGCAGTCGCAGAGGCATACCCAGATCTGAAGGCCAACCAGAACTTCCTCGATCTTCAGCGACAACTGGCTGAGACCGAAGATCAGATCGCCTTTGCCCGCCAGTACTACAACGACGCGGTCACCAAGCTCAACACGGCCGTCCAAACGATTCCTTGGATGTTCTTCTCCGGTATCGCTGGGGTAACCAAGCGCGAGTTCTACCAAGCCGAGGAGTCCGCTCGGGTTGCGCCGCAGATCGACTTCGGCAGTGGCGGTGGTACGACGCCCACTCCACCAGTCACGCCGAGCGCCCCTCCGGCGGCAGCCCCGCCGGCACCACCAGCGGCTCCACCGGCGCCTCCAGCCGCTCCACCTGCTGCGCCGCCAGGCCCCCCTGCGCCCCCGCAGGCCTGAAGATCCACAACCACTTGGCCAGTCGTCACCAGATCGGTGACGGCTGGCTAAAGTGCTTCAATGCCCGACGAATCCTCAGACCCTGAGCCGCAGGGCTCGCATGTCGGTGACCCTAACGATGGGGATGCCTCGAGCAAGGTGGTCACCTTGTTGGCCGAGGCAGTTGCCAACCTTTCTGGTGATGAGCGGCCCGGGCAGATCCAGATGGCCCAGGCTGTCGCTGATGCCTTTGATGTCGAGCAACACCTCGTCGTACAGGCGGGCACTGGCACCGGCAAGTCTTTGGCCTATCTGGTGCCAGCGATGTTGCACTCCGAGCGAGTCGTGGTGGCCACCGCCACCCTGGCGCTGCAGCATCAGCTGATTGAGCGCGACCTACCTGCCTTGATCGCCGCGGTGGATGCAGCCGACCTCGACACCTCGCACGCGGTCTTGAAGGGCCGGTCCAACTACGCCTGTCTGCACCGAGTGCGAATGGGCGTGCCGGATGACCAGGGCACCCTCGTCGATCTGCCAGCAGACTCGATCGGCGCAGAAGTAGTCGCCATGAGGGAGTGGGTCGAAGAGCAGGCAGACGCGCGTGGCTCCGGTGAGCGCGACGCTGCGCCGCGGCATACCGACCGGGTCTGGCGACAGGTCAGCGTGTCTCATCGAGAATGCCTGGGCACAAAATGCGACTTCTACGATGAGTGTTTCGCTGAGCGGGCCAAGCAGAAGGCGGCTGATGCACACGTCATCGTCACCAACCACGCACTCTTGGCCATTGATGCCATCGAGGGTGTGCCGATGATCCCCGACTACGACGCAGTGGTCATTGACGAGGCGCATGAGTTCGTCGCTCGAGTCACGCAGACGGCGACCGATGACCTCTCCATCGCAGACATCGATCGACTGTCCACGCGCGCCGAGCGACATGTTGATGATGACACTGCTGCCCGGTTAGGAGATGCCGCAGATGAGTTGAAAGATGCGATTGCGGTGTGTGGCCCGGGCCGGGTCGATGTGTTTGAAGGTCAATTGGCGCAAGCCTTGGGAGTGGTCCGTGACTGTGCTCGGGCCTTGATCAGCAGCCTCCCCAAGGAGGCAGGTGATGATGCCGCCATTGTGCAGTGCAAGGGTTGGGCCCAGGAGTTGTTCACCACTGCCGAGCGGATGGCAGCTGGTAGCGATGCCGACGTCTTATGGGTCAGTGAGCGCCCTGAAAACAGAGGTGGCGACAACTTGCACGTGGCCCCACTGGACGTGTCCTACCAGGTGCGTGATCACTTGCTCGCAGACAAGACCGCGGTGTTCACCTCGGCGACTCTCAAGCTGGGCGGTGACTTTGCCCCGGTCGCTCATTCCTTGGGTCTCTGGGCCGATGAAGAGGGAGGCACCTGGCGCAGTCTCGATGTCGGCTCGCCCTTTGACTACCCAAAGCAGGGCATCCTCTACGTCGCCAAGCATCTTCCGCCACCGGGTCGTGACGGCTTGGTGGCCGCACAACTCGATGAGATCGCTGAGTTGGTCGAAGCAGCGGGTGGGCGCACCCTGGGGCTCTTTTCCTCCCGCAGGGCCGCAGAGGCAGCAGGCGAGCATCTCAAGACGGCTCTGCCCCACCTCACCACCTTGGTGCAGGGCGAAGCCCAATTGCCCGAGCTGACCAAGCAATTCGTCTCCGAGCCCGAGACCTGTCTGTTCGGCACGCTCAGTCTCTGGCAGGGCATCGACGTGCCTGGAGACACCTGTCGTCTGGTGATCATCGACCGGATCCCCTTCCCCCGACCCGATGATCCGCTCATGTCGGCACGCCAGCGGGCGGCAGATCGGCGCGGTGCCAATGGCTTCATGTCGGTGTCGGCCACTCATGCCGCGCTGCTGCTGGCGCAGGGGTCTGGCCGGTTGATTCGTCGTACGACGGACAAGGGCGTAGTGGCCTGTCTGGATCCGCGTTTGGCCACGGCCAGATATGGCGGCTTCTTGCGTCGGAGCATGCCGCCGATGTGGGACACGACCGATCCGGCTCTAGTGCGTCAAGCTCTCGCGCGCCTGGCAACGCCTGAATAGGGGAGCCGAGCCGGCACGTTCAGCGAGCCCTTGTGCGTGGTGACCAGGCGGACCAAGCGCTCGTGCCAGATGCGCCGACTGCCATGATCCGCAGCCGATAGCGCCCGCTGGCGACTCGGACTTCCACGGCACTGCTGGGCGTTGACACTCGCCTGCTGGTCATGGTGCGGCCGCGCTTGTTGAGTTTGCGGATCTCAATGATGTAGTGAGTGGCTCCGGGTTGCGCAGCCCATGCAGCCCTGACTGTCTTGGGTCCGCCACGAGCACCTCGAGCTGTCTGCGGGGTTGGGCTCACCATCGCGACTGATGAGGGGGAGCGTGGTTGTGGCCCGGGATCTGTCACTGGATCGCCCTGGTCTCCTGGGTCCTGTGTGGGTGGATCCTCGGCAGGTGGGTCCTCAACTGGTGGCTCATCGGGACCGGTGCAGGTGCTGGTGACCTGCAGGGTGTAGCTGCCAATGCTGGAATATGCGGAGTATCCCGTGTTCGCCGGATTTCCCTTGCCTACGCCTTGCAATCGCACGAAGTAGGTGCCCGGAATGCTGGTGCTGGTCGCTGCGCTGGCGTCGAGGCCAGTCGCCAGCGCTGGCCAGTAGGAGGTGTCCTGGCTTGAGATCGGGTCAGCGCTCTTCAAGATGCTTCCGCTGCTGTTGAGGATCTCCACGCGCAGGTCCAGCATGCTGCCTTCGCCGATCCCCGCGGCCTGAGCCGTCAGGTTTGCCGGGCAGGTGGTGGTGAATGCGAATACGTCGGTGTCTGATTGGCTGGTGATCAGGCCGCTGTAGGACTGCGATGCCTGTGCAGCGATGGGGTCTGCGGTTGAGATGGTGTTGGCGAAGTCATCACTGCGGATTGACAGCCCCTTGACGCTCATCTTGGCGAAGTCGTCTTCGGTGTTGTTGGCGCCGGTGTATTCACCTTTGCTGAATTGCTGCACCCCGTTGACGCCACCCCCCATCAGTGGTGACCAGTTGCTGTGCCCGCCGTAGTACCCATCACTGGCGGTGCCGTCGTGATTGAGCCCGACGGTGTGTCCGATCTCGTGGGCAATTGTGTTTGCGGTCAGAGCGACTGAGCCATGGGTCAAGTTGGAGAACACCCACGCTGGTTGCCAATAGTCGGTGTAGGACGTCGTGGCATTGAACTGTCCGATCCAGGCCACCCCGCTGCAGGCGTTCTGACAGGCCGACTGGCTGGCCGAGGAGTCATTGGTGATCACCACACGTACGCCGTACTCCTGATCCGCGCCCGATGCCCGATCCCACTTGCCCGATCCGACGTCTTGGGTCGTGACATCGACATCGAAGGCGGCGTATTTCTCTGAAACGATCCGCCAAACGGCCTGGATATGAGCCAGCTCTGCCGAAGTGAAGGCGCCGGGATTGCCATCGAGGGTGAACCCTCCGTAGGTCTTGCTCGGCAGGTTCTGGTAGTTGACCCAGGAGTTTGTCGGCGCCAGGTCGTAGCCGTTGAAGTCCAAGTAGATGGTGCGATTGGACCCGGGTGAGCTGTGGAGGCTGAAGGTCTGGTCAAGCGGATAGACGGGAAGGGCTCCCACTGGTGGAGGGCTCTCAACGGTGGAAGCTGGCTGGGGTGCCTCTGCAAAGTAGAGCTGGCCACTGCGACCGAGCCAAGCGGTGGGATCTTCGCTCAGGGTCCTGGTCAACTCAGCGACTGACATCGCGTTGGCCGATGCCACCGCCGAGATGCGTTGGGAAATGGCATCAAGGGCCTGCTTGCCTTGCACTGGCTGGTCGATCGTGATTGGGGGGTCATGCGGAGCGGACGCCTTGTTTGTGCGCACAGGTGAGTCGGCAGTGGCGCGACTTGCCTCGGGGGTGCTCGCTGACAGGGCTTTGGTGAGGGCGTCTACCTGTGTGTGGGTGACCTCTGTGGGCGTCGCGGTCGTTGAGCTGGCAGTCGATGCTGCGATCATCGCAAAGGTGGCGACCGCGCAGCCGCCAAACGTTACAACTCGCATTAATCGCCCCATAAGGACGATTATGCACTAAACGGACATTTTAGGTAACAAGATGGCAACAATCAGAGGCGCGCATCGTGTGGCGCTCAGACTCGACGGAGTACGGCGGTCACCTTGCCCAGGATCGTGGCGTGAGTGCCGTCGATCGGATCGTAGGCGCTGTTGTGTGGCAGGAGCCAGACTCGACCATCCTTGCGCTGGAAGGTCTTGACCGTGGCCTCGCCATCGAGCATCGCCGCGACGATGTCGCCGTTGTCGGCTGAGGGTTGCTGGCGCACAACCACGTAGTCGCCATTGCAGATCGCGGCATCGATCATTGAATCGCCGCTGACCTCAAGCAGGAAGAGGGTGCCTTCTCCAACCAGGGTCTTGGGGAGTGGGAAGACGTCTTCGACCCTTTCCTCGGCCAGAATGGGCCCGCCTGCGGCGATCCGGCCAACCAGGGGCACGTAATTTGCCGCAGGGCGAGAGTCACCGATGTCTGTGATGTCAGTGCCCTCCTCTTCAGTCGCGGACATGGCTCGACGCGCAGCCATCAACTCAGGCAGAAAAACCTCAAGAGCCCGAGGGCGATTGGGGTCACGCTTGATGAAACCCTTCTTCTCCAGCACTCGCAATTGGTGAGCCACGCTGGAAGAGGAGGTCAACCCGACCAACTCGCCGATCTCGCGAATGCTGGGCGGATATCCCCGCTTCTCGATGGAGTCTCGCAAAGTGTCGAGGATGCGCTTTTGGCGCTCTGTCAGACCAGTTGCATCTGGTGTGCCATCGGGGAACTGACTGATGTTGTCTTTCGAGCCCATGTGGACAGCCAACCAAAGCGCGAGCCAAATTTCAAACACTTGTTCGACCGTGTCGCGGGGCAAGTGGGCCTCCATGAGTCGATCGTTTGCGACACGCCGAACAGGTGTTCGACTTGTCCTGTCCGAACGAGTGTTCTAATCTCAAACCTATGTTCGATCGAATGTCTATTCGAAGCCAGACGGCTCTGGCGCGGCCCTCAGGCCCGCAATTGTCGGTGGCAGCCCGTAGACATTTGGTAGATCACTCGGCCGGGGTCGCCGGGATGGATCGACAGCCAACCGGGCCAGCAGGGCTCGGTCTTCCCCAGGAGGTATCCCGATGAGCAGCACCACCCTTAGCCCGATCAGCAACCATGCGCGTTGGAGTGGAGTCCGCGAGCAAAAGCCTGCGGCGCTTCGTTTGACGCGGCGCGGGCGCATCGTTTTCACCACGATCTTCCTTGGTCTGGTGGTGGCGGCGATGATCTTCGTTGGTGGCCGCGCCGCAGCTTCCTTTGATGCGGGCAGCCCGCCGGAGATCCACTATGTCACGGTCAGCACGGGTGACACCCTCTATTCCGTGGCTGGTGACTACGCCGAGCCGGGCCAGATCCGCGAAATGGTTCGGCAGATCACAGACCTCAACTCCTTGGGGAGTGCGACGATCCATCCGGGTCAGCGGCTTGCCATCCCCGTCGGCTGATCTTGAAATCCAGTATCCGGGCTGCGGCCTCAGCCAGGCGACTGCCCAGAGATCAGCCGGTGATCTCAGTGCGTTCGCGTCCGACGTCGGCGAGTTTGGTGTCCAGAGTGATCCGGTTGTCGAAGACGAAGCATTCGCCGAGATAGTCGGCGTCGGCATCAGGGATCTGAGCGAAATAGTTCAAGATCCCGCCTTGGAGTTGGTAGACCTCCAAGCCCAGATCCTGCATCCAGGGGCTGGATTTCTCGCATCTGATCCCGCCAGTGCAATACATCGCGACCTTGGTGCCTGACTCACGCCACTGCTCTGCATGGGTCAACACATAGTCAGCGAAATCGCGGAAGTTCGTGATGCCTGGGTCTATGGCCCCCGCGAAATGGCCGGTCTCATATTCGAAGCTGTTCCGATTGTCGATCAACACCACGTCATCGCGTTTGATCAACTCCCGCCACTCCTTGGGGGGTACGTCGGTGCGCGCGACGTCTGCGACCCGAGAAGGCATGTCCAGGTCGCTGATTCCGAGGGGCACGATCTCGGCCTTGGCCTTGATCTTCAGTCGCGAGAACGGGTGGCGCTCATAGGTGGTGGCCTTGGTGGTGATGCCATCGAAGGCGATGCCGGCCAGGGGGTCATGGCTGGCCCGGACCAAGAAGTCATCGATCTTGGAGGCAGGGCCCGCCAACATGCCGTTGACGCCTTCTGGTGCCACGAGCACGGTGCCCAATAGGTCTGAAGCGAGCTCTTCGAGGCGTTGGCACAGCCCAGTGACATCCTCGATCGCGACAAAGCGATAGAAGGCGATGTGGATTCCCGATTGGTGCGCGCCAGACATGACGGAGATTGTCTCCCCTCAGGTGCTCGGATTGCCAATCTGGTCGGTCACCGCTTCGCCAAGTAGCGGGTCATCAGGCAGCGGGTCATCAGGCAGTAGGTCGAAGGCTTCGCAATCCACCATGCCCACGCTGTGTTGGGGAGCGCTGTGCCGTTCGGTGCCAATCCGGATGAATCCTGCGCGAGTGGCGACTTTGCCAGAAGCGACATTGGGGGTTGCGGCGTACAAGCAAAGACGCTCCAAGCCGAGCTCAGCAAATGCGTGTTTGACGGCCAGACGAGTAGCTCGGGTGACCACGCCACGGCCACGGGCGCGGGGATGTGACCAGTAGCCGATCTCGCCTTGTGGGCGGGTGATGCGCAAGACCGACATCACGCCCAAGAATCCGTCGTCTTCAGGGTCGGCCATGGCCCAGTGCACTGCTGAGCCATTCGCCATACCCTCTTCGTAGCCATCGAGATAGGACTGGGCTGATCCCGAGTCGAAGGGTGGTGCGAGTTTGCGGATCCACTCTTGGTTGCGGGGGTCATTCGCCCCGATCACCATCTCGTCGAGATCCTTGGCTTCGACGCGGCGGAGTCTCACGAGCGCGTCTTCGATGGTGGGTACGGCGAACCACTCGCTGCGTGGCTGCAGCGCCTCGCCTCGCAGCAGGGCTCCGGCCCAGGCGTCGACGTGGGTGTCTCTATGCGGCAGCCAACTGCGCAGAGTTGCGTCGATGCTGAATCCGAGTCGCCAGGCCAGTTTGCGCGAAGCCCAGTGGCCCTTGGGAGCGAGCCACTTGATCGTGTGCAGGCCTAGTGCTTCAAAGCCCCAGTCGATCAGGAGTCGGCAGGCTCTCTCAGCTAGGCCGAGGCCTCGGTGCTCCGGAAGCACGGCGTAGGAGATCTCGGCGGTGCCATCGCCTTCGATGCGTAGACCAACGGTGCCGACGAGGGCCCCGTCATGCTCGACCGCAAAGGTGGAGTCTCGCCCAGCTGCCCAGCCGTCAGGAATGATCTGCGTGATCCAGTGGAGAGCATCGGTGACATTGAATGCTGGCGCGATTGAAGTCCATCGCTGGGTCACGGGATCCAAGCTCAATTGCACGACCATGTCTGCATCCTCGACGCGAAGGGCGCGCAGGCTGACCAGGTCATCACGCAAGGTGGGTGTATCAGTCAGCATTTGGTCGATAAGCCTCCTCGTGGTCATGTTCTGATTGGCCTTGAGATCTGTTGCCCATTATCAGTCTCGTACGCCGTCAACACCCGCTGGCTGCTCCAAAGGATTGTCGGTGCCGCGGGATAACCTGCCAAGTGATGCCCACCGATTATGCGCCCCCCAGATCCACATCCGCTCCTGCGTCGACCAGGTTCGTGAATGCCAATGCAGATTTCGTCACTGATCGACTACTCGTCGGTGGCGATCTGGCCAAGGATCGCCAGATGGCTGCCGAGCAGCTTTACGAGTTGGCTCAGGTGGGAGTGACTCACATTTTCGATGCGCGGATTGAGTGGTCTGATGAAGGCTTCGTGCGTTCGTTGGCTCCCACGATCACTTACTTTCACCAAGGTATGGATGATGTCGGTCAGCGGGTGCCTTTCGACTATTTTGACGAGGCAGTCTGCTTCGTCAACGAGGCCTTGGGCTCGGGTGGGATGGTCCTGGCGCATTGCCACATGGGCATCAATCGTGGCCCAAGCGTCGCCTTCGCTGCCTTGCTCGCGCAAGGGTGCGATTCGATTTTCGCTCTCGATGAGATCAGGCGCGCCCGTGAGATTGCCTGGATCGCCTATGCCGAAGACGCCCTGCGCTGGCACCATCGCGGAGATCAGGAGTTGTTGGCGCATGAGCTGTCGCGATTGGCGGCGTGGCGCGAAGCCAATCAACTCGATCTGGCTCGGGTGCTCAGACTCAAACGCCGTCACTCCTCAACCTGACCAACCTGAGCCCAGGTGTTAGCCGGTGACGATCGTGATGCCCGTGGCAGATGATGCTTGCTCCAGAGATCCCAGATCGGTCACCTTGGTGAATCCTGCCTGCTCCATCATCGCCACGGCTTGAGCAGAGCGATTGCCCGACCTGCAGTAGACGAAGTAGGTCGCGGATGGATCCAAGTTGGCGAGCTCGGCGCCCAGTTGACCCGCGTTGTAATCCTTGAGCAAGGCGTCCTTGAGGTGCCCGGCTGCAAACTCGCCAGGGGTGCGTACGTCGATGATGACGGCATCTGACTCCACGTTGAGGCTGGGGGAAGATTCGCCACAAGCACTCAAGCTTGCGCCCAGGATCCCGACTACGAACAGCGAGAAGAGGGCACGACGCAGTGAGCCTAGTGCTGATTTCGGCTGATCGTTGCTGGCGAGATGCGGGTCCATGAGGCCTCCTGGTCGAGTGGTTGTATACCTGAAGGATACTATACCCTAGGGGGTATATGAGCTGTCGAAACGTTTAGCACCCGACCTAGTCGGCCCAACGCGGCTCCCGCTTCTCAGCGAAGGCCATCGGCCCCTCGATGGCATCCGGGTGACCAAAGACCTCCATGGTGCGGTCATTGTTCAACTTCCAGGCATCCCCAGTGCCCCATTCAGGATCCCAATCCGAGTTGGCCCCAGCGGCCTCATGGAGCAGACGCTTTGTCATCCGTACTGCGGTAGGCGCGTTTGCGGCGATCTGAGCAGCCAAGGCACGTGCTTCGTCGAGAAGTTGCTCGGCGGGCACGACCTTGTTGACCAGACCCCACTCCAGGGCAGTCTCCGGGTCGAGGCTGGCCCCAGTCAGGGCCAACTCCAGAGCGCGCTTCATCGGGATCTGTCGCTGGATCCGAATCAGCCCTCCCGCAGCGGCGATCAAGCCGCGCTTGACCTCAGGTAGCCCGAACTTCGCCTCGGCAGACGCCACGATCAGGTCGCAGGCAAGGGCAAGCTCAGTGCCGCCCCCCATTGCAAAGCCATTGACCGCGGCAATGACTGGCTTGTTGATCCAGTGCTCGGCATAGCCACCAAAACCCCACTGCGGATTGCCTCGCACACTGATGTCTTCACCCTTGGCAATGGCCTTGAGGTCTGCGCCTGCGCAGAAGGCCTTGCCCGTGCCCGTGACAATGATGACCCGCACACTGGGGTCATGGTCTGCTCGATCCAAAGCCTCACCCAAGGCGGTTGCCAAGTCGGCATTCACGGCGTTCATCGCCTCAGGTCGGTTGAGGGTGAGCAAGGCGATGTGGTCGGACACGTCATAGAGCACTGGTTGGGTCATGGGCTCATCTTGGTGGACAACGCCTAGCTTGGCTAGGCCGACAGCAGCGACAAGAGCCAACTCGGACTCATCGTGCGGGCCCCCAGAAATTCCACTTGACTCTGCAAGGCGCGGTCAGCAGTGATCACGACCACCTGGGCATTCTTTGCCCGGGCCAGTTTGGTCTGCTCGACGATCGTGGAGTCGCCGTCCTTTGGGGCATGGATTGTGTGCAGGTGACCATCCCGGCCCTTTGGCGCTCCAGCCTTCGCCTTGCCCTCCAAGATCAAGAAGATCTCGTCGTACGACGTGTCGGCCACCAGTAGCCGGTAGTGCAGTTTGCGGGCAGCGCCAGCCCGGTCACGCCACCAACCGTCGGGAGTGGCTCCCACGACGTTGGCGCCATCGACGATGAGGATCTGCATGGCTCAGAGTGCCTTGACTACGCCTCTGCCTGCTGCGCGGCCCGAGAAGATGCAGCCGCCGAGGAAGGTGCCCTCTAAGGCGTTGTAACCATGCACGCCGCCGCCACCGAAGCCGGCGACCTCGCCTGCGGCGTACAGGCCGGGGATCGCTACCCCGTTGCGGTCAAGGCACTGGGAGTCGAGATTGGTCTCCAGGCCGCCTAGAGTCTTGCGCGAGAGGATGTTGAGGCGGATGCCGATCAATGGGCCATTTGCCGGATCGAGGATGGCCCCGGGTTTGGCGACCCGGATGAGCTTCTCGGAGTTGAGGCTCCTGGCATTCTTGATCGCCATGTGTTGGGCGTCCTTTGAGGCCTTGTTGGCGAACTGGCCGTCATAGGCCTCCACCTGGGTGCGGATCTTGCCCGCATCGAGGTGCCCACCCCTGCCGATCTCGTTCATCTGGGCGACCAAGGAGTCAAGGTCATCGGCGCTGACCCAGTCTTCGCCATGGTCGACGAAGGCCTTCACGGCAGCGAGTGGGCCCTTGTTGAGCCTGGCCTTGGCGAAGATCACCTTGTCCTTGTCGGTGATCTCGGGATTCTGCTCAGACCCAGAAAGGATGAACTCCTTGCTGATGATCGCTTGATTGGTGATGAACCAGCTGTAGTCATGGCCGGTCTGGCCGATCGTGCGCAGCGTGCCCAAAGAGTCGAAACCGGGGAAATTGGGTGCGGGCAGCCGATTGCCGTCGGCGTCGAACCACAACGACGAGGGGCCAGGAATGATCCGGATGCCGTGGTTCTCCCAGATCGAGTCCCAGTTGTGCAAGCCCTCGGTGTAATGCCACATCCGATCTTCGTTGATGGCATTGGCGCCAGCCTTCTTGCTGATCGCGATCATTCGACCGTCGACATGGGCTGGCACACCGGCGACCATGTGCTTTGGTGGATTGCCCAGTCGGTCAATTGGCCAGTTCTGGCGGATCAGGTCGAAGTTGTGGCCGATGCCACCCGAGGTGACGATCACAGCCTCGGCGTGAAACTCGAAGTCGTCGATCCGCTCGCGGTTGCTGGGTTTGCCCCGGTCGGCAGCGTCGGGCTTGAGCACGCTGCCCTTGACACCGATCGCCGTACCCTTCTCGATCAACACCTCATCGACCCGATGACGATGGTGGAAGGTGACCTGCCCGGCCCGCTCAGCCGCCTCGACCGGCTCCAGGAAGACCCGGACGATCTCAGGCCCGGTGCCCCAAGTGAGGTGGAAGCGGGGCACCGAGTTGCCGTGCCCGTGCGCTCGACCGTCTCCGCGCTCGGCCCAGCCAGCGAAGGGCATTACCCGCAAACCCAGCTTGCGGAGGTAGTCGTATTTGTCGCCCGCAGCGAACTCGACGTACGCCTTGGCCCACTCTCGGGGCCAGTGATCTTCCTCGCGGTCGAACTGGGCCGAGCCCATCCAGTCGGCCAGCGCCAACTCGACGGAGTCCTTGATGCCCCAGCGCCGCTGCTCAGGCGAGTCGACGAAGAACAAGCCTCCCAGCGACCAGAAGGCTTGGCCGCCGCGGTTGTTGGCATTCTCCTGGTCGAGCACGATCACATGCTTGCCCGCTTGGATGAGTTCGTAGGTCGCAACGAGGCCGGCCAGGCCGGCGCCCACGACGATCGCGTCTGCTTGTGCTCGTCTTGATGTGCCCTTGGCTGCCATGGTGATGAATCGTACGTATGCGAGAATCAGAACTTGTTCTAGTCCCACCTTGAAAGGTGTCCCATGGCCAAGCCGGTAGTCGAAGGCTGGTTCACCCAAGGAGATCAGCCCGCTCTGATCGCCTCCAAGTGCACCACCTGTGAATCACCGTTCTTCCCCAAGACCCAAGGCTTCTGCCGCAACCCAGCATGCGATGGGGATGAGTTCGTCGACACCGAGTTGTCGCGCTTCGGCAAGGTGTGGTCATACACCGATGCTCAATACCAGCCACCCGAGCCGTACATCCCGGCAAGTGACCCGTATGTGCCCTTCGCGCTGGCAGCCGTCGAGCTGCCTGAGGGGCTCGTCGTACTCGGCCAGGTGGCCGATGGTTTCGGCGTGAACGACATCAAGGTGGGCGACGAAGTGGAGCTCGTCGTGGAGACCCTCTACACCGACGAAGAAGGCGATCACACCACTTGGCGCTGGAAGCCCGTCGCCAAGGCAGGAGACCAGTCATGACCAACTCAAACAGCTCGATCGCCATCGCCGGTGTCGGCATGCACCCGTGGGGCAAGTGGGGCAAGAACTTCGTCACCTACGGCGTGCACGCTGCTCGCGCGGCCCTCAAAGATGCCGGCGTCGACTGGACTGATGTCGATTACATAGTCGGCGGTGAGACCGTGCGCAATGGCTACGGCGGCTATGTCGCCGGGTCGACCTTTGCGTCTGCCTTGGGCTGGAATGGCGCGCGCGTCGCCACGTCGTACGCCGCCTGCGCTACTGGCGCCCAAGCCCTCGACACCGCCCGGGCCCGCATCTTGGCCGGGCTCAGTGATGTCGCACTGGTCGTCGGCGCCGACACCACCCCGAAGGGCTTCTTGAAGCCCAACGCCGGTGAGCGCTGGGACGACCCTGACTGGTTCCGCTTCCGGGTGATGGGCATGACCAACCCCGGCTACTTCGCCCTCTATGCGCGCAGGCGGATGGATCTGTACGGCGCCACCCAAGAAGACTTCGCCCAAGTCAAGGTGAAAAACGCCAGACACGGTCTGGAGAACCCCTACGCCCGCTATCGCGGTGAAGTCACCGTCGACAAGGTGCTCGGCAGCCCGATTGTGTCTGACCCGCTGCACCTGCTCGACATCTGTGCCACCAGCGATGGTGCGGCGGCGGTCGTGTTGGTGTCGGAGGCATTCGCCAAGAAGCACGGCCTCAACACCGATGTGAAGATCAAGGCGATCTCCACGGTGACCCCGACCTTCCCCAACACCGTGCTCGACATGCCGCAGATCTCGACCGACCCCGCCGTCGCAGTGCAGCCCGGCGAGTTGACCTTCAAGGAGTCGATCGGGGTTGCGGCCTACGAGGAGGCCGGGATCAGCCCCTCAGATGTCGACGTGGCCGAGGTCTACGACCTCTCCACCGCGCTCGAACTCGACTGGATCGAAGACTTGCGTCTGTGCGACCGCGGCGAGGCCGAGGTGCTCCTTCGCGCCGGCGACACTTCCATCGGCGGCAAGATCCCGGTCAACCCCTCCGGTGGTCTGGCCTGCTTCGGTGAGGCCGTGCCCGCCCAGGCCTTGGCCCAGGTCTGCGAGCTCACCTGGCAACTACGCGGACAAGCGACCGGTCGCCAAGTCGAAGGCGCCCGCGTCGGCATCACCGCCAACCAGGGCCTCTTTGGCCACGGCTCGTCTGTGATTGTGGCTCGCTGAGGGGCGTGACAGCTTCCCATTGAGTGTGGTTTCAAGGCGCATGTAGCCAAGCCCGGACGCGTCGCCACCTGCGATGCTTCACGTCGTACGACGAATGCAACCTGCGGTGGGTTGTTCGGCGTACCAGTGGCTGACCATCAATGGAAACCATGTACGTTCAATGGGTTGCACCCCATTGAACGTACATGTACACCAAGCGCACTTGGGAAACCGGCAGCCACGACCCCTCACGCAACCCGGTCGGAGAATGCGTGCTTGGGGGCGGCGAGGAGGGCGACGGCGGCGAGGAGAGCGGCGCCGGAGCACACGGCCCAGACGGTCAAGTAGCCCGACAGCGGGGCGACCTTTTCTCCGGTAGCTGCAAGTGATCCAGTGGAGGTCAGTGCAATCGCGAAGATCGCAGAAGCAATTGCTCCGCCGACCGTCTTGATGCCATTGGTCATGCCGGTGGCGATGCCGGTGCGTTCGGGAGGCGAGGCGGCTGCTGCGGCTGCTGGCAGGGCCGCGACCAGGGCTCCCGAACCCAATCCGGCGATGGTCATGTTGAGCATCGCCTGCCACAGGTGCGCGTGCATCGGCAGCCACAGCGCATAGCCGAGCCCGACCAGCAGGCTCGCGATCACGAGCGTACGACGTACGCCGCCAAACAGGCGGGTGGTCAGTGGCAGGGTCAGGGCCCCGATGGCCAGGGTGATCACGTAGATGCCGATCAGGGTTGAGATGAACGACGGATCGGCGCCGAGGCCGTAGCCACGGACCTCGGGGTCTGCCTGGGCGAAGGTCGACAAGGGGATCTGCCCACCCAGCACCGGGATTCCGAAGAGGAAGGCTGTCACCTGCACCGGCCATTGCCGTGGGCTGCTGAGTAGGCGCACGTCGACGATCGGGTCGGGGTGGGCGAGTTCGTAGCGCACGAACGGGATCAGTGAGAAGGCTCCCAGCACAAGCAGCCCCCAGCCCCGATAAGTGCCGACGCCGTCCAGGCGCAAGAAGACCAGCCCAGCCATCACCAAGGCGAGAGATGTAGTGATCAGGCCGAGCCCGACCCAGTCGATGCCTCCCTCACCATCGGCCGGGGCCTTCTCGATGCCCACCCAAACCAGCAGGAGTACGACGCTCACCACGATCGCGGGCAGGGCCAACAGGAGGTTCATGTCCATGACCTCGACGAGGAAGCCGCTGCTGAGGGCGCCGATGATCACGGAGAGTTCGAGTGCGCCCACCAACACCGCCGCCCCACGTCGGGTGAGGACTTCTTGACGGCCGGAGTCGCGCGTACGCCGATGGATGATCGACACTTCGATCGGGAGCCAGATGATGTAGGCGCCTTGGATCGACCAGGCAATCAGGAAGGTCCAAAAGCCTGGTGCGAAGGCCAACCCCCATGAGCCGAGAGCAGTCACCGCTGTCGACCACACCAGCACCTGCTTGTGGCCGACGATGTCGCCGAGCCGAGCCAAGAGCGGGATGCACAACGCGGAGAAGATGAGTTGGGCGGCCTCAAACCAGTTGACGTCACCTTCATGGATGTTGAGGTGGGTGGCCAGTTGTGGATAGATCGGTGTGTAAAAACCCTGCAGGATGCCGCTGGCGAACTCGACCGCGACCAAGAAGCCGACGATGGTGACCAGTCCGGGTACAGCCTTCACGGCTGGGGTGGGCAGGCTCATCGGGGGAGCCTCTCGATGAAGCTCTGGTACCACCGGATGCCGACGAGGAAGTCCTCCACCCCGATGCGTTCGTCGAAGGAGTGGATCGCCTCACGCTGTGCCTTCGACATCCGGAAAGGCGCGAACCGATAGACCCGCTCACAGATCTTGGTGAAATGCCGGCTGTCAGTGGCAGCCATCATGATGTACGGCGTACAGATCGCGTCGGGGAAGAACTCCCCGATCGTGTTGGCGATCAGGTCGAAGGCGTCGTCATCTTCGTACGGCGAGATCGGGCTGGGTGGGTCGCAGACGGTGACTTCGATCTGCACCAACTTGTCGCGGATGGCTTTGCGCAGGTGGGCCACGACGCCTTCGATGGTCTCGCCGGTCATGATCCGCACATTGAGTCCCGCTGTGGCCTTGCTGGCGATCACATTGTTGGCTGGGGAGCCCTTCAAGGTGGTGACCGCGACGGTGGTGCGGGTCAGCGCGGCGCTCTCGGGCCCGGCGGCGACCAGGGCCCGGTTGATCACTGGCGTCAGCTTGGAAGCATTCGCCAAGACGGGGCGCAGCGCGAAGTTCACGTGGGCGGCCAGACGCTCGATCATGTCGATGGTCGGGCCGGGGGTGTGCGCGGGCATCGGTGACTTCTCGATCCGCACGATTGCTCTGGCCAGTCGAGCGGTTGGGCCCCACTTGGCAGGCATCGAAGCGTGGCCGCCGCGGTCTTCCACGGTCAGGTCGATTGAGGCAATACCCTTCTCGCTGACTCCGACCACCCCGAGTGGCGCGTCGATCCCGGCCAGGGCTTGGTGGGCGATGGCGCCGCCCTCGTCGATCACCAGCCAGGGGCGCACGCCCCGTTTCTCCAACTCCGCCACAGCCAGTCCGGCTTGCACTCCGGCGACTTCTTCATCTCCGCCGAATGAGAGCCAGACGTCTTGATTGGGCACGAAGCCTTGCTCAAGTAGCAACTCGACCGCCTCACAGATCGCGATCAGGCAGCCCTTGTCGTCAAGGGTGCCGCGACCCCAGATCTCGCCGTCGACAACTTCGCCGGCGAAGGCTGGGTGCTGCCACTCACCTTCAACGGGTACGACGTCTTGGTGCGCCATGAGTACGACGGGTCGCTGCGATGCCTGGCCTTCCCAATGAAAGAGCAGGCCATGGTCACCGATCCGGATCAACTCCAAATGCTCGTGGAGCAGTGGGAAATCCTTGCCCAGTTGCTCTTGTAGATCCGTGAAGGTCGTCGCGTCGAACTGATCGGGGTCAGACACTGTCGGCACCCGGATGGCCCGTTGGAGTTTGCCGACTGCCCGCTGCTCATCAACCATGCGTTGAGGATATGCCCGAGTGTGCGGCCCATGAGTGATGATTGGGCGGTGAACTCCACTCATCTTGACCCTTGGCTCCTGAGCGCGCCAGTGCTCGTTGTGTCTGCAACTCAGTCGGAAGCGGCGTACGTGCCTGCTCACCTACCGGTGCTGATCACCGGCATCGGCAAGACCGCTGCCGCGATTGCGGTGGCCGAACGATTGGCTACCTGGGCTGCTCAGGGTCGGGACTTGACTGAGTTGTTGCTCCTCAATGTCGGCACGGCAGGTGCGCTGCACGATCACTACGAGGGCCTGCACGAGGTGGGCGCCGTACGCAATCACGACATGAATGCCGAGGTAGTCCGCAGCCTGGGCTATGACCCCGAGGAGCACATCGAATGGGGTGAGGGCGTGCATCTGGCTAGCGGAGACACCTTCGTGGCCGATCCAGAAGTCCGAGATCAGCTGGCGACTTGGGCAGATCTGGTCGACATGGAGGGATATGCGATCGCACTAGCGGCGCAGCATTTTGGTTGCTCGCTGCGAATGATCAAGCATGTCTCCGATCAGGCCGATGAGGGCGCCATGGACTGGCCGACCCTGGTTGACTTGAGCGCCCGTGCCTTGGGCGAGTGGCTCGCTCTGGAGTGCGCCGACTGATTAGCAGTTGGAGGCGATTTGAATTCAACTCGTTACCAAGAGTCGTATCGCATGACTCAACACGTACGCGCTTGTCTTCGGCATCACTGCGCGCACTCCCACATCTGATGGTGTCAGCGGCAGTCCTGCGGGTTGCGTCGGCCCAACGGAATGGCGCCACCCGGAACCCCTCCAGTCGTAAGGCTGGGCTTGGTGTTTCCAAATGAACTCCCAGATCGGTGCATGCTGATACGGTTGTGGCTGTAACAGAGGAGTCCGCAAGGATTTCTACATTCACAACACGGGGGATTCACTGATGATCATCAGGTACTTCATTGCCATCTTGAGCGCACTAGCCTTCATGTTCACCACAGCGGGCTGCACTGTTGAGACGACCGAGAAGGCGAACACCGGGCAGGCCAACAAGGGTCAGAGTGGTGACGGAACCGGCAGTAGCGCTGAGGATATTCCCGGTCGCTATCAGAACCCGCTCACGATTACTCCAGGCAAAGCTTTTGCAGTAGATGGCTTTATTTATGCGCCGGGTTGGAAGGTCGTCCACTCTTATGGCAGCAGCGAGATCAAGGGATTGAAAGTCACAAACAAGCGTGGTGAGAGCGATTCTGCCTTCGTGACGGTCAAGGCGTGGAAGGGGTCTGAGGTGATCGGGGACATGACTTGCTCGAGTGATTCAGACATAGCGCCTAACACGACTGTGACACTTGGTTGTTTCTCTACTGACCTCTTTAAGGGCTTTGACAAGCTCACAATCGAAGACGCAATGTAACCACTCATTCTGCTGGTTGTGATAGAGCAGAGAATCTGACACAACCAGCAGAATCCTCTGTTGCTCCTCGCCTACCTGTCGGTCGGCAGTGAGGCTCAGCGCGTAGATCACGCCAGTCAAGCGTTCCTGCGCCTCGACGGCGACTTCGGCTGGCCCACTGTTCGGCTCGCCGTAGTTGGCCATCACTCTTGGGTCGAGGATGTCCACCCGGGTGTGGGGCCCATCGATCGCGGTGAGTGCGCCGAAGCCTGCATCGGCAAGGAGTTCGCGGACTCGGGTCGACGTCGCTTCGTAGGGCGCGTGGGTGATCGTGCTCAAGGTGAAGCTATTCATGGTCGGCCTTCTGATTCCGAGACTGGATCCCCCTGGGGGTATCTTCAATGGACTGCAGATAGCCTTGGGTGTTGTGCCCCTTGACCTGACCGATGTGCAGGCCGCCGCGCAACGGATCGCTGGCGGCATCTCCTACACCCCTTTGACTCCAAGTGCCCGGTTGTCCGCCGCGACCGGCGCCCAAGTGCTGCTCAAGCGTGATGATTTGCAGCCAGTGCGCTCCTACAAGATCAGGGGTGCGCTCAATCTGATCAGCCAGCTCGATGAGCAACAACGTACGGCGGGCGTGGTCGCCGCCAGTGCTGGCAACCATGCCCAAGGAGTCGCACTGGCTTGCGCAGGGCTCGGCGTACAGGCTCGGATCCATCTGCCGTCAAACACTCCCAGGCAGAAGCGTGATCGGGTGCTGGCTTTGGGCAAGGGGCATGTCACCTTGGTGATCGAGGGCGACACCTACGACGCAGCCGCTGCAGCTGCTGCCCAAGAGGCCGCCGAGACGGGAGCTACCCTCGTGCCGGCCTTCGATGACCCCCGGGTGATCGCAGGTCAGGGCACCTTGATGCTTGAGGTGCTCGAGCAGTTGGGGCGGGTGCCGGACGTGATCGTCGTACCAGTGGGTGGTGGCGGGCTGTTGGCTGGCAGCATCGTCGCCCTGGGGGACAGGTTGGCGCAGACCAGGCTGGTTGGGGTTGAGCCTGCCGGAGCCGCAGCCTTGCGAGCCGCTCTGGACGCTGGCCATCCAGTTGTGCTGCCTGAGATCGATACCTTCGCCGATGGTGCGGCGACCAAGAAGACGGGTGATGCGACCTATTCGATCATCGCGGGGGCTCAGTGTGAGGTCACCAGCGTCAAGGAGGGGGCCATCTGTGTCGAGATGCTCGCCCTCTATCAGGACGACGGCATCATCGCTGAGCCTGCAGGAGCCTTGGCGACAGCGGCGCTGCCGGGGCTCGACATCGAGCCGGGGCAGACGGTCGTGTGCGTCTTGTCGGGCGGCAACAATGACGTCAGCCGCTACGCCGAGATCGTTGAGCGAGCTTTGGTGCATGAGGGGCGTAAGCACTATTTCTTGGTGGAATTCCCCCAGGAGCCGGGTGCGCTGCGGCGCTTCCTCGACGACGTGCTCGGGCCCGACGATGACATCTCGTTGTTCGAATATGTCAAGCACTCCAATCGGGAGTACGGGCCAGCACTGGTTGGCATCGAGCTCGGCTCGGCAGCAGACTTCGCCCCTTTGATGAAGCGCATGCACGCCTCGCCTCTGCAGATTGAGCGAGTGCCACCTGACAGCCCGATGTTCAGGTTCTTGCTGTGAAGCCCTTCCTCTTGCTCAGCATCCGCAGTGAAGACATCGCCGCCCATGATGAGCGCGAGGCCATCGCCCGAGCGGCTGGGTTGGATGAGGATCAATTGGCTTGGCACCGACTCGACCGGGAGCCGCTTCCGCCGATTGATCTGGATGATTGGTCTGGCTTCATCCTGGGTGGTGGGGCCTACAACTTCAGTGATCGTGACAAGGCAGTAGACCAGGTGCGCGCCGAGGCTGACCTGTATCGCCTGCTCGATCAGGTCGTGGCGGCGGATTTCCCCTTCTTCGGGGCCTGCTATGGCGTGGGTGTGGTCGGCAGCCACCAAGGCGGGCTGGTGGATCGCAAGTACGGCGAACCCGTCGGCCGCACCGAGATCCGGTTGACCGAGGCCGGTCGGGCGGACCCCATCTTCGTTGAGTTGCCGGCGGTCTTCGATGCCTTCTTGGGTCACAAGGAGGCGATCAACGTGCTGCCGGCGAATGCGGTGCTCCTCGCCTCGTCGAGCACTTGTCCGACTCAAGCCTTCAGGATCGGCGAAAACATCTACGTCACGCAGTTCCACCCCGAGTTGGATAGTGACGGGCTCTGCCTGCGGGTGGAGGTCTATCAGGACTATGGCTACTTCGACCCAAGTGAGGTTGAGGAATTGCAGCGTTTGGCTCGTGAGCGTGAGGTCGAGCATCCCAAACTCCTGTTGCGTGCTTTTGCAGAGCGATTCGCTCGGGCCTAGACGATCGGCCGCTGCGGCATTGGCAGTTGCAGTTGCTCTCGCCCAAGGCTCTGCTTTAGTCGCTGCTGGCTCACGGGTAGGTTTGCAAGGTGACCTCCTCAGCACCTGCAATCACTAACCTTGGGCAACTTCGCGCGAGCGGGCATGTCCACAAATCCCTGCGCCAGGAGTTGCGTGACAACTTGTTGGCGATGTTGCGGGCTGGCGAAGACCCGTGGCCGGGTCTGCACGGCTTTGAAGCGACCGTCATCCCGCAGCTCGAGCGGGCGATCATCGCCGGGCACGACGTCGTACTCCTGGGGGAGCGGGGCCAGGGCAAGACCCGGCTGCTGCGCACCCTGACGGGTCTGCTCGATGAGTGGACCCCAGTCATCGATGGCGCTGAGCTGGGGGAGCATCCCTATGAGCCCATCACCCATGCCTCCAAGCGTCTCGCCGCTGAGCTCGGTGACGACCTGCCGGTGGCCTGGCGACATCGCGATGAGCGCTACGCTGAGAAGCTGGCCACCCCAGACACCTCCGTGGCCGACCTGATCGGCGATGTTGACCCGATGAAGGTCGCTGAAGGACGCTCGCTGGGCGACCCGGAGACGATCCACTTCGGGCTGATCCCGCGCAGTCACCGCGGGATCGTCGCGATCAACGAGATCCCAGATCTCGCCGAGCGGATCCAGGTCGCGATGCTCAATGTGATGGAGGAGCGTGACATCCAGATCCGTGGCTATGTGCTGCGCCTGCCTCTCGACGTCTTCGTCGTAGCCAGCGCCAACCCTGAGGATTACACAAACCGAGGCCGGATCATCACCCCACTCAAAGATCGCTTCGGGGCTGAGATCCGCACCCACTATCCGGTCGAGTTGGCCGATGAGATTGCCGTGATCGAGCAGGAGGCACACTTCGCCGCCGATGTGCCCGAGCACATCATCGAGATCTTGGCTCGCTTCACCCGGCAGTTGCGGGAGTCGTCAGCCGTAGACCAACGCAGTGGAGTTTCGGCTCGATTCTCGATCGCAGGGGTGGAGACGATCGCTGCTGCTGCTCTGCATCGAGCCACAGTGCAAGGTGAGTCTGAGCCGGTCGCTCGGGTGGTCGATGTCGAGACGGCTGTTGACGTCTTGGGCGGCAAGGTCGAGTTCGAGACTGGTGAGGAGGGTCGCGAGGCGGAGATCCTGCAACATCTGCTCCGCAAGGCAACCGCGGAGACGGTGCGCGCACGCCTCGGCGGCATCGATCTCGGACTGCTCGTGGCGGCCATCGAGGACGGCGTCAGCATCACCACGGGCGAGCAGGTGACTGCCAAGGACTTCCTGGCCGGGTTGCCCATCCTCGGCGAGTCAGAGGTGTACGACGAGATCTGTCACCGCCTGCACGCCCATACCGAAGGCGAGCGAGCCAGCGCCATCGAGTTGGCCCTGGAGGGGCTCTTCTTGGCCCGCAAGGTCGCCAAGGACACCGCCGATGGGGCCGTCGTGTATGGCTGATCTCTCCCGACCTGATCGCCACTCGGCCCGCTATGGGCGCTATCGAGGGGGCCCGGATCCGCTTGCTCTACCGGTGGATCTTGCCGAAGCGCTCGACGCCATCGGCGAAGACGTGATGGCCGGCTATAGCCCAGAGCATGCGATGCGAGAATTCCTCCGTCGCGGCGGCGAACAACAGCGTGGCCTTGAAGATCTAGCCCGCCAGATCGCCAAGAAGCGCAATGACCTGCTCAGCCGGCACAATCTCGACGGCACCATGCAGGAGGTGCGTGAGCTCCTCGACCGGGCGGTGCTTGAAGAGCGCAAGCAGCTCGCCCGTGATGTCGACATGGACGACACCGAGCGCACCTTCCGGGAGATGCAGATCAACAATCTGCCCACCTCCACGGCCGCCGCGGTCAGCGACTTGTCGTCGTACGACTGGAATAGCCAGCAGGCCCGAGCTGACTACGAGAAGATCAAGGACCTCTTGGGTCGGGAGCTGCTTGATCAGCGCTTCAAGGGCATGAAGCAGGCATTGCAAAATGCCACCGACGAAGACCGGGCTGCGGTCAACGAGATGCTCAGCGATCTCAACGACCTCTTGGAGAAGCGGCGTCGGGGCGAAGACACGCCTGAGGATTTTGCTGACTTCATGGCAAAGCACGGTGATGCCTTCCCGGAGTCGCCGCAAAGCCTCGATGAGCTGATGGATGCCTTGGCCAAGCGGGCGGCCGCGGCGCAGCGGTTGCGTAACTCGATGACTGCCGAGCAACGCGCCGAGCTCGATGCTCTTGCGGCCCAAGCATTTGGCAGCCCCGAGCTGCTGCAGGGATTGTCACGACTCGACGACAATCTGCAACAGTTGAGGCCGGGGGAAGACTGGTTTTCGGGCGCACAATTCGACGGTGAGCAGGGGCTGGGACTCGGTGACGGCACCGGCGCGCTGCAGGATCTGGCCGAGCTTGATGAGTTGTCTGATCAGCTCAGCCAATCCTACGGCGGAGCCCGCCTCGAAGACATCGACCTGGACAAGCTGGCCCGACAGTTGGGTGATCAGGCAGCGGTTGATGCCCGCACCCTCCAAGAGCTTGAGCGCGCCCTGCGTGAGTCGGGATATCTCAACCGAGGTTCCGATGGCAATCTCAAACTCTCACCCAAGGCGATGCGGCAGTTGGGCAAGGCCCTGCTGAAAGATGTCGCCAACAAGATGTCGGGCCGTCAGGGGCAGCGTGACTTGCGTGCTGCGGGAGCAGCCGGTGACCTCAGCGGAGCGTCTCGCCCTTGGGTCTTCGGTGACACCGAGCCCTGGGATGTCACTCGCACGATCACCAATGCAGTGGTGCGTACGTCGGGCAGCCGCGCGCCCGGTGAGCGGATCCGGATCCAGATGGATGACATCGAAGTCGCTGAGACAGAGGCCCGCACTCAAGCAGCGGTGGCCCTGCTGGTCGACACCTCATTTTCGATGGCCATGGCCGGGCGCTGGGTGCCGATGAAGCGCACGGCACTTGCCCTACACCAACTGATCACCTCGCGCTTTCGTGGCGATCACTTGCAGCTGATCGGTTTTGGGCGGGCAGCCCAGGTGATGAATGTCGAGGAGTTGACCGGCCTAGATGCCAGATATGACAAGGGCACCAATCTCCATCATGCGCTGCTCCTGGCCAATCGGCATTTCCGCAAGCATCCCAACGCTCAGCCCGTGCTCCTGATCGTCACTGATGGTGAGCCGACCAGTCACCTCGCATCCAGTGGCGAGGTGCTCTTTGCCTATCCGCCACACCCGATGACCATTGCCCACACTGTGCGCGAGCTCGACAACTCCCGCAGACTTGGCGCCCAGACCACCTTCTTCAGGCTGGGAGATGATCCGGGTCTGGCCCGTTTCATCGAGGAGCTGGCCGATCGGGTCGAGGGCAATGTGGTCTCACCCGAGCTCGATGACCTTGGGGCGGCGGTCGTGGGCAGCTTCCTGAGTGGGCGCGGAGGTCGCTCAAGCTCCCCCTTCGGTCACATGAGTGACCTCTATGGGGGTCGTGGTTTCTGGTATGACTCCTGAGCAGTTGCTCAGGCGAGCTTGGCCAACTCAGCCTCGATGTCGGCCGCGATCTCCTCAGGCTTGGTTGATGAGCCATAGCGCTTGATCACATTGCCGTCGCGACCAACCAAGAACTTCGTGAAATTCCACTTGATCGCGCTGCCCAGTCGCCCTCCCTTCTCGGCCCGCAGCCACTTGTAGAGCGGGTGGGCCTTGCTGCCATTGACATCGACCTTGGCGAACATCGGGAAGGTCACGTCATATTTGCGTTGGCAGAAAGCGCCGATCTCATCGTTGCTGCCTGGATCTTGGTTGGCGAACTGATTGCAGGGGAAGCCCAGGACGGTGAAACCTTGTGAGCCATAGGTCTGTTGAAGCTGCTCCAGCCCAGCAAACTGAGGGGTGAAACCGCACTTTGAAGCGGTGTTGACCACGAGGGTGACTTGCCCGGCGTAGTCGGTCAAGGATTGTTCGGTGCCGTCGATGCGCGTTGCGCTGAAGTCTGTGATCGTGGTCATGCATTGATCGTCTCAGACACCTAGCTGCGATACTTCGGGGGTTATGTCTTTGCAGATGTTGGTGCCTGACACCGAAGCAGATGTGCTCCGCAGACGCAGGCTGCGCCGGATGCAGGCCGTTGCCACCGGGTTGTTGCTCTTTGCTGCGATCGTCTTCTTCGCAACCAAGGACTTGGGCGGCTTCTGGGGCTATGTCAACGCGGGCGCCGAAGCGAGCATGGTGGGCGCGATGGCCGACTGGTTTGCCGTCACCGCCCTGTTTCGTCACCCACTGGGCCTACCCATCCCTCACACGGCCCTGATCCCCAAACGCAAGGACGACTTCGGAGCCAGCCTGGAGACCTTCTTCGGGGAGAACTTCCTGCGTGAGTCGGTGATCCGCGAGCGACTGGCCAGTGCCACCGTGGCAGCCCGAGTCGGGGCCTGGATCCGCGAGCGGCCCAATGCCAGACGGGTGGTCGATGAGGCCGCGTCAGTTGGTGTGATCGGGCTGACCAAACTAAAGGATGACGACGTCGCAGACGTGGTCCGTGAAGTGATCATCCCGAGATTTCTTGATGAGCCGGTGGCACCGGTAGCCGGGCACTTCTTGGCCGAGATCGTGGCCGACAAGGCGCACCATTCCTTGGTCGATCTGAGCTTGGAGGAGTTGAGCCGGTGGTTGCGCAACAACGAGCGCACTTTCACCGATGTGTTGGCCGAGCGGGCGCCTTGGTGGGCTCCGCCTCGGGTCAATGAATTGGTCACCGAGCGGGTCTATGTCGAAGCGGTCAAATGGATCGAAGACATCAGACTCAATCCAAACCACCAGGCCAGGCAAGCCTTTGACGGACTCCTGGCCCAGTTGGCCCAAGACCTGCTCGAAGACCCCGAGACTGCTGCCAGGGCTGAGCGGCTCAAGGAGCGCGTCTTGACCCACCCCGAGGTGGTCAACACCGGGCTGTCCTTGTGGTCAGCGCTCAAGCAAGCGATGCTCACCTCTCTAGAGGATCCCAACGGGCCAGTGCGGGCTCGGGCTGAGGCTGAGTTGATTGCCTTCGGCAACAAGATCTTGACCGATGTCGAGTTGATTGGACGGATCGACGAGTGGTTGGCCGACCTGGCTGTCTGGGGGATTGAGCGGTACGGCGATGAGCTTACTTCGGTGATCACCCACACGATCGAGCAGTGGGATGGCAAGGAGGCTGCGGAGAAGATCGAATTGCATGTCGGCCGCGACCTGCAGTTCATCCGGATCAATGGCACCCTCGTCGGCGGTCTCGTCGGGGTGCTGATCCATGCGATTGTGCAGGTGGCCGGATGATTGATGAGGTGCCAATCAAAGATGAGTCGATCAGGCTCGGGCAGTTCCTGAAACTAGCCAATCTGGTCGACTCAGGTGCCGATGCCAAAGAGCCTCTATTGCAGGGTCTGGTCAGGGTCAATGGGGAGGTGGAGACCAGACGAGGCCGCCAACTGAGTGTCGGCGACCTCGTCGAGCTTGGGGCAGGTGCTGCCCGAGTCAGTGGATCTTGATCAGGTCAACCACGAAGATCAGGGTCTCGCCGGGCTTGATCACGCCTCCGGCACCACGATCGCCGTAGCCGAGGTGTGGGGGGATCACCAACTTGCGACGGCCACCGATCTTCATGCCTTGGACTCCGGTGTCCCAGCCGCTGATCACTTGTCCGACACCGAGTCGGAATTGCAGCGGGGCGCCACGGTTGTAGGAGGCGTCGAACTCTTCTCCAGTCGAATGGGCTACGCCGACGTAGTGCACCGAGACGGTGTCACCGGCCTTGGCTTCGGCGCCATCGCCCGGAGTCACATCGGTGATCTCCAGGTCGCTGGGAGGCGGGCTGTCGGGGAAGTCGATTTCTGGCTTTTCGGGCTGGCTTGAACTCATGCGCTCAAGCCTTGCACACGCCTGTTGGCAGCCTCAGGTCTGGTGGACATAGGAGTCGAGTTGGTCGCGCTCGTACTCCACCTGATTGATGTGGCTCTTGACCACATCGCCGATGCTCACGACACCAATCAAAGCGCCGTCGTCCACGACAGGGACGTGCCGGACCCGTTGCTCAGTCATGAGCTGACGGATCTCGTCGAGCACATCCTCGGAGGCACAGGTGTGGACTTCAGTGGTCATGATCGCGCTCACCGGAGCACTCAGGATCGAATCGATCGCCTTGATCTTGCGCACCACGTCGCGTTCGCTGACGATGCCGGCGATCGATTGACCATCAGCAGACACGATCACCGCGCCGATATTGTGCTCGCTGAGCAGATCGATCAGATCGGCCACGCTGGCATCGGGACTGATCGAGACAACTTCGTGGTGAGCAACCTTTGCGCCCATCACCTCATGGATCCTCATGACAGCTCCTGAACTTGCCGGGGCACGATTGCTCGGACCATCTTGCCGGGCCCGAGCTATGTGTGCCGGGAAATAAAGAATCTATCCAGCAGATCGCCTTGTGGCAATGGTCTAGTCATCCGTGTCGGTGGGGTGCCGGGCATCTTCCAGCCGAGCAGTGAGGTCGTGCAAGGTGGCGCCACCAGACTCCTCCGCGCGATCCACGCTGCCCAAGAAAGCCAATGCCTGATCGTGCAGCCGCCCGTTTGTCGCCAAGACATTGCCGCCGAATGGCCCTGGTCTGCCCTCCAAGGAGGTGAACACTCCGCCGGCCTCGCGCACGATCACATCGAGGGCGGCCATGTCGTAGAGCTCGAGCGAAGGTTCAGTAGCGATGTCGACAGTGCCCTCCGCGAGCAGCATGTAGGACCAGAAGTCACCATATGCGCGGGTGCGCCAAACCAATCGGGACAGCGCCAAGAAGTCTTCGAGTTGGCCGCGCTCCTCCCAGCCGTCCAGCGATGAATAGCTCAAAGAAGCGTCTTCGATGCGGGAGACATCGGAGACCTGGCAGGCAGTCGAGCGCAGCAGCGACTTGCCGGTGAAGGCCCCGCCGCCCTTCATCGCCCACCAGCGGCGATTGAGTTGGGGAGCCGAGACCACCCCCACCACAACTTCGTCGTCGACCATCAAAGAGATCAAGGTCGCCCACACGGGCACGCCGCGTACGTAGTTTTTGGTGCCATCGATGGGGTCGATCACCCATTGGCGCTGGCTGTGCCCGGTGACGCCTTCTTCTTCACCGAGCACCGAGTCACGCGGACGGGTCTTGGCGAGAGTGCGCCGGATCCCTTCTTCGACGCTGCGGTCGGCATCGGTGACCGGAGTTAGATCCGGTTTCGACATCACATGCAGGTCAAGGGCCCGGAAGCGTGATTGGGACAATGAGTCGGCGTCGTCGGCCAACACATGGGCCAGTCTCAGGTCGTCGGTGTAGTCAGGTGACACGGACCCACCTTATGCCTCAGCGCTCCCAGCTAGCATCCTGCGCAGCGATTGGACTCTTTCGGCTTGGAGTCCGGTGGCCTGGTCGAGGCCACAGTCGGGCTGCCCGTCAGTGTGCGGGCAACCCCGTGGACAGTCGTCAGTGAGGTCGTCGAGATCAGGGAAGGCCTTGATCAGGTGATCTGCCTTCACGTGGGCCAGACCGAATGACCGGATGCCGGGTGTGTCGACAATCGAGCCTCCATCGGGCAATGGGAGGAGTACGGCGCTGGTCGAGGTGTGTCGTCCTCTGCCAGTCACGTCATTGACCTTGCCGGTGGCTCGATCAGCATCGGGGATCAAGGCGTTGACCAAGGTTGACTTGCCGACCCCGCTGTGTCCGATCAGCACGCTGTTGTGCTCGCGCAGCCGTTGTCTCAACTCGCTCAGGTCACCCCCACGTTGGGTCACCACCCAAGAGATGCCGAGGGGTGCATAGTTGGCTACTAGGCTGTCGGGGCTGGCCAGATCCGACTTGGTCAGACACAACAGTGGCGTCATGCCGGCGTCAAAGGCCGCGACCAGGGCTCGATCAATCAGGCCCGTGCGCGGCTCGGGATTGGCCAGCGCGGTGACGATCACCAACTGGTCGGCATTGGCCACGATCACCCGCTCCACGGGATCGGCGTCATCCGCCGTACGTCGCAGCACCGTGCGGCGTGGCTCGACCTGCACGATCCGGGCTAGTGACCCATCTCTGCCGGAGAGATCTCCCACGAGTCTGACCTGGTCACCGACCACAACCCCCTTGCGTCCTAGAGGTCGCGACTTCATCGCCATCACGACGGTTGGCTCTTGAGTTGGTCCTTGAGTCAGGCAGGTGTAGCGCCCCCGATCTACGGTGATTACTTGGGCAGGGACGGCATCGTCGTACGAAGGGCGCTCCTTGGTGCGCGGGCGGGTGCGTCGTCGAGGGCGCTCATAGCTCTCAGGGTCGTGCTCGTCGTAGCGAGGACTCAACGAAATAGCCCCGACCACACAGTCTCGAAGCCGGGGAAGGTCTTGGCGGTGGTGGCGATGTCTTCGATTTGTACGCCGGGCACCGCGGCCCCAAGGATGACGCCGGCGTGGGCCATCCGGTGGTCGGCGTAGGTGCGAAAGACGCCGCCATGCAACTGTGCTGGTCTGATTACGAGCGAGTCTGTCGTCTCCTCGACATCGGCACCCAGACCGGTGAGTTCGCGCCGCAAAGCTGTGAGTCGGTCGGTCTCATGGCCGCGGATATGCCCGATGCCACGCAGATGTGAAGGTGAGTCGGCCAGAGCACACAGCGCAGCCAATGCCGGGGTCAACTCCCCGTGGTCACGTAGATCGATGTCGATGCCGTGGATCGCCTCTCCGGCAGCGACGGTGAGTCCGGATGGGGCCCAAGACACCTGAGCTCCCATCTGGGTCAAGATCTCTCTCAGGCTGTCACCGGCTTGAGAGGTGTGTTTGGGCCAGTCGCTGACGGTGACTTGGCCATGGCTGACCAGGGCCAAGATCAGGAAAGGGGCGGCATTAGACAGATCTGGCTCAATCAGCACATCTTTGGCCTCGATCGGGCCGGGTTGCACCACCCACGTGTCTGGCCTTGAGTCATCTACCAAGACCCCGCGCTCACGAAGGCAGTCGACCGTCATTTCAATGTGCGGTAGGGATGGCACTGGTGGGCCGGTGTGGGTGACCTTGATGCCATTGTCATAGCGGGCGCCGGCCAACAACAATGCAGACACAAACTGACTCGAGGCTGACGCATCGATCTCGACCTCACCTCCAGCGACTCGGCCTTTGCCCAGGACCGAGAAGGGGAGGAAGTCTTCTCCCTCTATCTCGATGCCTAGGTCGCGCAGGGCATTGAGTACGCCGGACATCGGCCGGGTGCGGGCATGGGGGTCGCCGTCGAAGTCGACCTTGCCTGTGGCCAAGGCTGCGATCGGAGGCACAAAGCGCATCACCGTGCCGGCCAGACCACAGTCGACCTGGGCTGGCCCAAAGGCGCCAGGTGTCACCAACCAATCGGGGCCGTGGAGGTCTACTCTTGCGCCGAGCGCGGTTAGAGCCTTGGCCATCAGCTCGGTGTCACGTGAGCGCAGTGCGTGCCGGATCAACCCTGGCCCATTGGCGAGAGCGGCCAGCACCAAAGCCCGGTTGGTCAACGATTTTGACCCCGGCAGAGACAACATGGCCTGCACGGGATTTGCGGCATGCGGCGCCGACCACAGCGGAAGATCGCCGGGCCTGGTTGTTTCGCCTGCTTGGGTCGCCATTGTCACCGAGCCAGTCTAGACAGCTTAAGATCAGTAGATCGGGATGGAGTCGGAGTCATCGCCAGGGTTTGGGTCTGTGTAGCCGATCGGGGTCACCGTGGCCTTCAAGGAGCCATTGGCGAGCCCAATCCGGGTGAAGTAGAAGACGGAATTGCCGGGACCCGCCGTACAAACGAAGTTGCTGCCAGCAGCCGTGCACGGCCCAGAGGTGAAGGGGATCAGGTCATATGGGGTCAAGGTCGCCCCCGTGACCGTGATGTCGACCTTGGCCTGCGCCCCCGCAGGCACACCAGTGACGGATACCCGATAACCAGCGACCAGAACGATCTGCAAAGAGTCCACTTGCACTCCCGCATTGGCCACGGGTTGTGCCGGTCGACTCGCGGTTGGGGAAGGTGGCGGCTCTGCCGGGCCGGGTGACGTGTCTGGTGTGGCCTTCTTGGTGGGGCTTGGGTGTTTGGTTGGTTCGGCCGTGGGGCGTGACGGCACCAGATGGTGTGTGGGTTGGGGGGTCACAGTGGGAGTGGGCTGAACTTGGGTGGGCTCAACCTGAGTTGGCTTGGTCTGATCTGACTCGGGCGTGATCGCAACCGTCGGCTGGGCGCTCGGAGGCACGATCTTTGGCTTTGCCCTGGCACTAGGAGTGCGCTGGTCAGTGACCTTGCCACTGGCGCTGCCGTGCTTGGCTGGGTGTGGATTGTCAGACTTGTTGATCGTGGCGATCGTGCCCGTCACCGCGCCTCCAACCACGATCACGCCAGCGGCCGCAGCGGCGACACTCGCCGTAGTATTTCCAACCACGAAATCACGAGCGCGTCCGATCATGGCGCCGATGCCGATGCCGACGACGGACTTGCTCGTGCCGGTGGCCAGGTAGGCAATCGCCGCGCCACCCAAGAGTGCGGGCGCGATCACCGCGCCGATCGAGGTATTCACCTCGGCAAGCTCAAGATAGGCGGCTGTGCACTTGCGACAGTTGTCTAGGTGTGCCTCTACTTTGACGGTGTCGCGCTTTGACAGTGCTTTGCGCACATAGGCACCCAACAGGGGTTGGGTTTCGCGGCAGGCTGCATCGGCGGTGTCTTGGGCGTGTTCGTTCAAGAAGGCCTGGCGCAAACCTTCACGAGCCCGGTAGGCCAGCGCCGACACTGAATTGGCGCTCATCCCCAGAAGCGGGGCGATCTCGGCGGGCTTTTGGTTTTCGACTTCTAGATGCCACAGGACCATCTGCCAGCGCTCGGGGAGGGATGCGAAGGCCTTGGCTGCGGCACCGCCCTCGAAGTCAGCCACTGCGGGATCATCTGGATGGATGCCTTTGTCGTAGGCCTCCAAGTCGTCGGTGGGGGTGGCTCGTTGGTTGTGGCGGATCTTGTCGATGTGTACTCGGCGTACGGAGGTCAGCAGATAGGCACGGAAGGCAAGGTCAGGGCCACCGCCCTTGAGTAAGACATTGAGCACCTTGTTGAAGGCATCGGACACCAAGTCATCTGCTTCAGCGCCTGCCGTCAACGTGTGGGCCAAACGGTCAGCGGCCTGCTTATGGCGTGCAAACAACTCGCCGTAGGCGTCCAAGTCGCCACCGCGGACCTTGGAGATCAACTCGGCGTCATTGCTGGTGTGTTCGTGCTCTAAAAGGCTCATGTCACTTCAAAGACGGGCAGGGCGACAGAAACTTACGTGAAAATCTCACATTTTCTGCGTCATGACCATCAGCTACCTCCGTTTCATCAGCGAATCGTCCAAATACCGACGCAATTCAAAACGACCTGTCAGCACGAGGGTCACACAAGATGGAGGGGAGGAGTAGGTCATGGGCATCTTTACGAGCCGCAAGCAGCGTACTGAGTCTCTAAACTGCTCCGAGAGGAGGCTCACCGAGCACTTGGAGGCGGTGCGGTCGCAGTTGCCACCGCGCTTCGAGGTGCTCGGTGAGTTGCTCGCCAGGGGGGAGAGCACCACCGATGCGTGCTCTGTAGTTGGTCGTGAACTGGCTCGAATGGGTGTTGACCTGGGGGAAGCACTAGGACGACTGGGCTCGACCTATCAGCTGGTTGTGGGCACTGAGCCCACGCTCGAAGATGTGCAGGAGTTGAGTGTTTCTTGGGGAGAGGAGACCCTCGGCTACCTGCATCAGCTCTCTTGTGTGGACCCACTCACCGGATTGGCGAGCTTGGCGCATCTGCGTGCTCGTCTAGGTGAGGTTTACCAGAGAGCAGAGCAGGGGGAAGGCACGGCGAAGGACCAATTCGCCCTGGTAGTCGTCGACCTCCCCCTGCTCACCAATAGCCATAGCGACAGACTCAACGGAAGCCTGAGGCTGGCCCGGGTCGCTGACAGCGCGCAGACCGTGTTGCCGGGGGGACACACGGTCGCTCGACTCAATGGGATCCGGATCGCCGTGCTAGTGGAGCGAAGCTCACTCCTTGGGCAGAGGGTGCACTTGCTGCGCGAGATCTTGCAAGACACGAGTGCATATGACCCGGGCATGCACCGTACCCGCGTCTGGATTGAGGGTCTTCCTACCACCGTGCAAGGCGCTGCTTGGTTGCTCGATGAGCTGGCTCGCCAATGGGTGCCAGTCTGATCGACGAGCTGGGTTGGTTGCATAGTCTATTGACATGTGCGGCCGCTATGCCTCAAGTCGGAGCCCCCAGCAACTCGTCGAAGAGTTCGAGGTCGAGTCGGTGCAGGCTCCGGTGTTGGCGCCCGACTACAACATTGCGCCCTCGAAGAGCGTGTACGCCGTACTTGAGCGGCCAGAAAAGGATGATCGCCCTCGGCATCGGCAGCTCAGGTCGTTGACCTGGGGGTTGATCCCGCCATGGGCAAAAGACCCAACGATCGGCAATCGACTGATCAATGCACGAGTCGAGACCGTGGCCGAGAAGCCGTCTTTTCGCCGGGCGTTCGCGGCTCGTCGTACGATCTTGCCGGCTGATGGGTACTACGAGTGGTATGCCACCAAGGTCAAGAACGCCGCAGGTCGTCAGGTCAAGCAGCCCTTCTTCATCAGGCCCAAAGACAAATCGATCCTGGCGATGGCCGGCCTCTACGAGATCTGGCGCGATCAGAGTTTGCCCGAAGATGATCCAGGTGGCTTCAGATGGACCTGCACCATCTTGACGACATCGGCCGAAGATGCGCTGGGGCAGATCCATCCACGGATGCCGCTGATGCTTACGCCAGCACAGTACGACGAATGGCTCGACCCGACCCTGAAGGATCCGCAGCGACTCCAGGCACTGTTGACCCCAGCGGCTCCGGGCCGACTCGAGGCCTATCCGGTGTCGACTTTGGTGTCCAATGTGCGCAACAACGGCGCCCAATTGATCGACTCGGTCAGTCTGGATTGATCAGCGATCCTCAGCTGTGCGATAGGTGACCTGCACAGACTGGATGCTCATCTGGATCCGTGCTCGCAAAGCGGCTGGGGCGCTCTCGCTGCATGAGCGAGACACCAGGGCCTTGACGGTGCGCTCGAGGTTGTACTTGTCGAGGCAGGGCGCGCATTCGTCGAGATGGCTTTGGATCTGGGCGCAGTCAGCCTGGTCGAGCTCGTTGTCGATGAACCACATCATCCGGCTCAGGGCCTCTGAGCAGTCGTGTACTTCCATCACTCGTCACCGCCGATGGTTGCAGGGGAGAGCAGATCGTTGTCACGCACGTAGTCGGTGAGGAGCTCGCGCAACTGACGACGGCCACGATGCAGACGCGACATCACGGTGCCGATCGGGGTCTCCATGATCTCGGCGATCTCCTTGTAGGGGAAGCCTTCTACGTCGGCTAGATAGACGGCCAATCGGAAGTCTTCGGGGAGTTGCTGAAGTGCCTGTTTGACATCTGAGTCAGGCAGGTGCTCCAGTGCCTCCATTTCAGCTGACTTCAGGCCCGTTGAGGTGTGTGACTCAGCGCGGGCGAGTTGCCAGTCCTCCACCTCTTCAGCCATTGATTGCTGGGGCTCGCGCTGTTTCTTGCGATAGGTATTGATGAAGGTATTGGTCAAGATCCGATAGAGCCAGGCCTTCAAGTTGGTGCCGGGCTTGAACTGGTGGAAGGCGGCGAAGGCCTTCGTATAGGTCTCTTGCACCAGGTCTTCGGCATCGCTGGGATTGCGGGTCATTCGCATCGCTGCGGAGTAGAGCTGATCGAGATAGGGCAGGGCATCTTCTTCGAAACGTGCCTGGCGCTCTTGTGCGGTCTCGTCTTGCGGCTCGGCTTGAGGGTCGCTGGGGATCTGGGTCATCAAGCCCAACCCTAGCGATGATTTGGGCGAAGGGAAATCATCAACCGAGGTTGCATCTGCTTGGTGGAGCACGGCCAGCATCTAGCCTCCTGAGCAGTCTGAGCGTGGACACCCGGCCCCGATGACCGGCTTACGCAGCCATAACCAAGCGCTAACCCGATCTGTTCCCGACCGACCCGATTGGCTGGATCGGGGCGATTCCTGAGAGAATGAAGCGGTTGCGTGCGATCTGCGCGCACACCATGACTCAGGAGGAAAAATGGGTAAGACCGGTCGCAAGCGCCGCGCTCGCCGCAAGAAGGGCGCAAACCACGGCAAGCGTCCCAACGCTTAGGTCGTTGCGCAGATGCTGAGCGCAGGATTGCAGGCATCTTTGAGCTTCACCGTCACCGAGTCCGACACCGCTCTTGCAGTGGGTTCGGGCTCGTTGTCGGTTTTGGGCACCCCTCGACTTATCGCTTGGATGGAAGCAGCCACCTGCGCCGCCATTGCTGAACAGCTCGACGATGGTCAGACCAGCGTCGGCACCCGGGTCGAGATCCAGCACTTGGCGCCCAGTCGGGTCGGAGCAAAGATCGAAGTCGTGGCGTCCACCAGTCATGTTGACGGCAAGCTAGTGCGCTTCAGCGCCAGCGCCAAGCAAGATGGCAAACTCATTGGCTCAGGCGAGATCACCCGAGTCGTGGTCGAATCCGAGCGTTTCATGGCCCGACTGGCCTGATCTGCGCTCCGCCCAAAGGCAGCGTCGTTCCTGCCCTCAGATGCCGAAGGTATTGCGTGGATAGGGCTCATTGACGTCGGTCACGATGTTGACGAAGTACGGTGCATTGGCCGCGAATGCTCGATCAATCGCCGCACCGATCTTGTCTGGAGAGGTGACTGTTTCACCCGCACCGCCGAGTGCCTTGACCACCTCGTCGTACCTGGCAGCGGGGTTAAGGTCGGCGGCCACGTCATAGCCGTAGAGCATCTGCATGGGTTGCTTCTCCAAGCCCCATGCGGCGTTGTTGCCACAGATCATCACCACGGGCAGGTTGTGTCGCACCAGCGTGTCTACATCCATCAATGACATGCCGGCGGCGCCGTCGCCGTAAAGCAATACAGTCTGACTTGAGGGGCGGTGTAGTCGGGCCGCGATGGCCGCGCCCATGCCGGCTCCCAGGCAGCCATAGGGGCCGGGATCGAGCCATGAGCCGGGCCTCTTGGGCTCGACGAATCGCCCGGCCCAAGAGACGAAGTCGCCGCCGTCGCCGATGATCGTCGCGTCGTCGGCCAGACGCGGGATCAACTCGCCGTAGATGCGCGCCGGATGGATCGGGTCGCTGTTGGTAGCGAGGAGCTCGTTGTCTTTGGCCAAGCCGATCGCAACGGTGGCTTGAAGATCTTGCACCCAGGCCGACCAGTCAGGTTTGCGCACCAACTGTTGAGTCTCGGCTGCAAGCCCATCGAGCACCAAGGAGAGGTCGCCGTGGGCACTGCCAGACAAATCTGCATGAGCGGAGACCTGATCGGCGCTGTCAGCCAGGTGTACGACGCGTGCTTGCTGGCCGCCGTCCTTGCCGCCGAAGGCGCCATAGGAGAGACGGAAGTCGAGCGGGGTGCCGACCACGATCACCAGGTCAGCGTTGCCCAGGGCTTGACCGCGTGCCTTGGTCACCAAGAGCGGGTGCCCACCGGGAAGAATGCCGCGTCCCATGCCATTGGTGATGGTGGGGATCTGCAACTCGTCGACGAAGCGCAAGGCGGCCACCTCGGCGCCGTCCATCCAAACATCGGTGCCAAGCACGAGCACTGGACGGGAGGCCTGGCCGAGTAGTTCGGCGATCTCGCCGAGCGCATCTGCATCCGGGGATTGGGGCGTATGCGAGACGACAGTTGGCCGCACTGAAGTGGTCGTGCGGAAGAACTCATCCATCGGCACGTCGACGAAGACCGGCCCTCTGTGTGGGCTGCCAGCGCTCACGAAGGCTTCATGGAGCCCTCCTGGCACGTCTTCGGCAGTCATCAGGGTGCGCGAATCCTTGCTGATCGGCTTCATGATCGGGGGTTGGTCATGCTCCTGAAGTGCCCCAGTGCCCCAACGGTTTTGCGGGGACCGGCCGCCCACGACCACGAGTGGTGAGCCGGTGAACTTCGCCTGGGCGATGGCACTGGCGCCATTGGTCACGCCTGGGCCTGCGGTCAACACGGCCAAGCCCGGCTTGCGGGTGAGCTTGCCCATGGTCTCGGCCGCGAAGGTGGCGGTGTGCTCCTGACGTACGTCGAGGATCTTCATCGGTGGGTCTGCGTGTACGGCTCCGTCGTACATCGGGAAGACGTGCGCGCCCGACAAGGTGAACATGGTGTCCACGCCGTGCGCTTGGGCGATGGCTACGGCATGCGCCCCGGCGTGTGCTTCAACCGCTCCGGCCTGAGTCGAAGCTGCATGGGTGTCGGCCTGTGTTGTCTCGTCGTGCTCCGTCATGGAGACAGGCTATTACCAAGGCCTAGAGGAAGCCCGCGTTGGTACGCCGAAGGTGGTCGCTGAGGGTGAGCAGTAGGTCGGCCCGGACTGCGGGGCGGTTGCGGCCAAGGCTCAACTGCATGTGCAAGGAGCGCAGGAATTTTTGCACATTGCCTGAGACCAAGAAGGGGTTGCGATTGGCGTTGCCCGACATGTACGCGCCATTGGCCAGGCGGGCCAGCCACGGCTCCAGCACCTCCAACTCCAGCAAGTCTCGGTTGAGGATGTTGACCACCGCGTGGGCCAGGCGGTCTTCTTCGGCGCATACGAAGAACTGCTTGGTGGGGGTCAGGAGTCGGTCTGCGATCACGTCGAGGAGCACGAGTAGCTCCATCCGGCCAATCTTGGGCGAGCGACTCAGGGCAGCCAAGGCGTCTCCGCCATGTGCAATCGCGTGGGCATAGCCCTTGGCCACGACAAACCCGCGCAGGTCGTTTTCTCGGGTCAGCCAGGTGGTGAGCTGGTCTCCCCAGGACAAGATCGTGTGGTCACTGAGCACGTTTGCTTGATTGTCGCGGTCGATGCACTCGGCCAACACCAAGGCCGAGAAGCTGCGCCTAAACACGGTGTCGGTCTCTGACTCGCCGAGCCCTACCCGCAGCCCCGTGCACATGCCATCACCCAGAGCGCTGAGCAAGTCGTCGTAGATGCCCTCGCTGATCCAAGTGGCGATAGTCGGGAAGGCGACTGCGTCACGGATGTGTGGGTCAGGGTCGCCGAGCATCCGGGTGAGGTCGGCGGTGAGATCACCAAGCGACAAACCTGCGGGGACTCGGACGCCTTCGGCGATCACGCGCTCCCAGTCAGTTATCGCCATGCCGCATATCTTGACATCCGATGCCATCAATTTCGAATCGGTGTCAAGATCGGGAGATTCTGGCTGCGGGCCTAGGCTGGAGGCGTGCCAACCCTGTCGGAGATCGCCCGTTCGCACACGAATTTGGGCCCAGTTGAGGTGGAGTGGCTGCGTGCCTTGGTGGCTGACTGGCAGGTCATCTCCGACCTGTCATTCGCCGACTTGGTGTTGTGGCTCCCAGACAAAAGTGGAGAGGGTTTTTGGGCAGCCGCTCAAATCCGCCCGACTACCGGACCAACGGCTCACGTGCATGATCTGGTCGGATCGTTCGTCACGCATGCCAAGCGCCCGCTCCTGATCCAGGCCTTCACCGAGGGTCGGATAGTGCGTGAAGGAGACCCCGAGTGGCGTGACGAGGTGCCAGTGCGGGTGGAGGTGATCCCGGTGCGACACGACGACCGGGTGATTGCAGTTGTGGCCAGAAACACCAATCTCACCGGCGTACGCACCTCCAGCAGACTGGAGTTGGCCTATCTGCAAGCGGCCACCGAGCTCTTCCAGATGATTGCCTCGGGGGCCTTCCCCTTCAAGGCGCAAAGATCCGATCTCACAGACACGCCACGCGTTGGGGATGGTTTCATCCAAATCGACCAGCGAGGCGAGGTCACCTACGCCAGTCCCAATGCTCAATCGGTGTTTCGAAGACTGGGCTTGGCTGCGGACTTGACGGGGGAGTCCTTGGCGGAGGTCACCAGGCAGTTGGTGCCAGCCCAGATGCGGGCTGATGAAGAGATCTTGAGTGCCGTGTTGTTCGGGCGAGCCCCTCGCGCGGCCGAGGTGGGCAATGCCATGGCCACAATCATCGCTCGTGCTGTGCCACTCCAACCGCCGGGAGGGTCGACGGGGGCGGTGATCCTAGTGCGCGATGTCACTGACTTGCGCCGACGTGATCGCGAGCTGGTCACCAAGGACGCCACGATTCGCGAGATCCATCACCGGGTGAAAAACAACCTCCAGACCGTCGCGGCACTGCTTCGGCTACAGGCTCGCCGGCTCGACGTACCAGAGGGGCGCTTGGCCCTTGAAGAGGCCGTACGTCGGGTCGGCGCGATTGCCGTCGTACACGAGACTCTGAGTCAAAACTTCGAGGAATGGGTCGACTTCGATGCAGTGTGTGATCAGTTGACCAGACTCGTGACCGACGTCGGCACACCTGATACAACCGTGACCACGCAACGGGTGGGGACCTTCGGGATGGTGGCATCTGCCGTGGCCACACCGTTGGCGATGGTACTCACGGAGTTGCTCCAAAATGCCGTTGAACATGCCTTCGTCGGGGCCGATCAAGGAATCATCACCCTTGAGGTCAGTCGCGACGACACAGCGCTCTCCTGCAAGGTCATCGATGATGGTGCAGGACTACCCGAGGGTTTCGTGTTTGGATCAACACCCAGTCTGGGACTGTCGATTGTGTCGACGCTGGTTAGCGAGTTGGCTGGCGAGGTTTCGCTGACCTCAACTGCAGCGGGGACCACCGCATCGCTTCATTTCCCTGATGTGGTGTCGGCTCGCTAACTGGTCACACGATTGCTGCTCAGACGGTGGCTCGCACCCGTGAGCGCGCGTTGCGACGCTTGAGTGCGCGGCGTTCTTCTTCGCTCAGCCCGCCCCAAACGCCATGGTCTTGCCCTGCTTCAAGGGCCCAAGCTAGACATTCCTCGCGCACTGGGCAGCGTTGACAAACCTTCTTGGCCTCTTCGATCTGCATGATTGCCGGGCCGGTGTTTCCGATCGGGAAAAACAACTCCGGGTCAACATCCAGACACGCGGCACGCTCGCGCCAGTCCATTAAGAGGCTGCCTCCATCTATGTGTGTGGCCCTGTTGGGCCAGATAATTCAAGCCTGATTAGTGAAGTCGTTCACTAACGGATTGATATTCGCAAGTCGAAGAGCAATGTGCAATACCCAACAAGGGTCGGATTCGTCACAGGGCGGTGGCGCCCTATCATCACGGTCGTGAGCCCGGATCTACCCAAGAACTCGCCCGAACCACGGGAAGACGAGCGCCATCGTGTCCGGATTGCCCATCTTGTCGCTGCAGCTCTGTGCGGCGTACAGGCCCTGGCGATGGTCTCCTTTGCGGTCTGGGTACTCATTGCCGGGCGGGCTGGACCAGTCGACTACGAGGCCGGGATCGTGGTCTTTTCGGTGGTCTTGTCGGGCATCTTGGCGGGCATCGGTTGGGCATTGACTCGAGATGACACCCGCTGGCGTGGGGCGGCGTTGACGCTACAGATCATCTTCGCACTCATGATGCAGCTGCCGGGACAACCAGCATGGGTGGTGATGTTGGCGCGTGCGCCCTTCATAATTGCAGCGCTCGCGCTGGTGGCCGCCATCTTCTTCGACAACAGGCAACGTGACTGAAGTCAGGCTTCCTTGGGTCTTCGGGGAGGCCCCACTCTGGTGATCACGGTGGCCAGCACGTCGGCGGACGGGATAGCCACACCCCCCAGAGTCCACGAGTCGCGACCTTGCTGCGGGTTGTCGCGGGTCACGAAATAGCCGTCCTCTTCAATCAGGTCGACCCGCTTGACCGAGACCTCACCGTCTGCGAATCGTACGATGGCCAATTCTCCGACCGTGGGCCTGCGTGAGCGGTCGATGAGGAGCAAGTCACCGTCTCGCAAGGTGGGTTGCATCGATTCGCCTCGTACGACGACCAAGCCAAAGCGGCAGCGACGGCTCTGTCTTGGCAACATGCGGATGGCTCCTCGCTGGTTTTGGCCCAAGGAGTGAACCCTTGTTGGCCATGCTGGTCTTGTCGGGAGTAGTGTCGCAACTGGTCACCAAGTCCGACTACTGGCTCAGGCCGGAGGCTTAAGTACCGGCACCTGCCTGAGCGCGATCGCGGCCCGACCACCGCCGCGCCCTACTGGTTGAGAGGTTGTACATGTTTTTCAAGATGTTCGTCCCCACAGAGGTCACTGCGCACTGCGACTTGCCTTGTGGCGTCTATGACCCGGCCCAGGCTCGGATTGAAGCCGAGTCGATCAAGGCAATCATCGGCAAGGTAGCCGCCAATGACGATCCTGACTTCCGCACCCGGGCGCTGATCATCAAGGAGCAGCGCTCCGAGATGGTCAAGCATCATCTGTGGGTGCTCTGGACCGACTACTTCAAGCCCCCTCACTTCGAGAAATATCCCCAGTTGCACGCGTTGGTCAATGAAGCGACGAAGCTGGCGGGTGCTGCAGGCACCAAGGGTCAGTTCGATGCGGCACAGGCTGACGAATTGCTGGCCAAGATCGATGAGATCGACAAGATCTTCAAGGAGACCAAGCAGGGCTGACCTAGCCGCCGCG
>ERZ795053.259-NODE-259-length-67101-cov-6.826119_pt1 | contig 67101 bp, 51 predicted proteins | sample MGYA00375137_ERZ795053 | MGnify/ENA primary metagenome ERZ795053 (study PRJEB30182, sample SAMN05720284) | activated sludge metagenome | isolation source: Anaerobic digester | place: Hong Kong | collected 2014-12-17 ...
ACCACCAATTCAACCAATTCAACCAATTCAACCAATTTAACTAATTCAACCAATTCAACCAATTCAACCAATTCAACTAATTCAACCAATTTAACTAATTCAACTAATTCAACCAATTACAAATCACCTTTCAGCAATATCTTCCCGGCCGACATTGATTTAATATAGGCACGGATGCCCGTTACAACATCCTCGAGTTTATAGCTGCCCTGGATTTGAGTTTTAAATTTTTCCTCAATAAAAAGATCCTGAACATGATCGGTTTGCTCCTTGAATGTATTTTCATCCATCTCCGCAATCCATTCATTTAAATTAAAACCGATTACCTTTTTCCTTTTAAAGATCACTCCCATGGTATCAATTCCAGAAACCGACTGACCTGAAAGTCCGCCATAAATAACCAGCGTACCTTCTTCGGGAAGGGAGTTCAGCATTTGACCCGAAATTTCACCAGCCACCGCATCAAAGGCAAACAATGGATTTAATGTATTACATGCTTGTGCCAATTGATCAGAAAAATCCTCAGCAGTCGAATTTAAAACCATTTTTTGACCGGCATTTCTCAATTGCTCCACCTGTTCTTCTTTTCGAACAATATTGATCACCTCAATTCCTTTTTCAGCAGCCAACACCCGCATAAACACCGGCACCTGTCCACCCGCTGCGTTTAAAACGAATGGAACATTGCCCGCTTTTTCCACCAATTCAAACATCCCCACAGCCGTCAACGGATTGATAGATAAACAGGCAGCCTGATCATTGTTAATGCCATCTTTTAAAACTATACAATCTTTGGCCTTTGCCCTGAAATATTCCGCCCAGGTGCCATCCGAATCCTCCTGTGAAAAACAACTTACTTTCTTATTTATCAGATGCTGAGCCTCAGTGCCAGTTTCCACAACTTCGCCCATCGCTTCAAATCCGGGAACCACTGGAATTGGTTTTACAATGTTATAGCCACCTCTTAAAAAGGCAATATCAGAAGGATTGCAGGGCGAAGCACCAAGTTTGATCAATACCTCATCCGGTTTTAATTCGGGAATTTCCCTTTCTTCGATCTTAAGCCCCAACAAGGCTCGTATCAGGTTATCATTGTATAGTGGCAGTACAACAGCTTTGGTCCTTTTAATTGTCATTTTTAATTAATTCCGTTTGCGAATTCAACTGCAGCTTTTGCGTGTAAATACGTTGTATCGATCAGTGTCAGCGGGGTATCTTCAGGTTTAATGATCAAAGGTAATTCGGTGCAGCCGAGAATTACACCCTCAATGTCCGGCGTTTTTGAGATCAGGTTAGCCAGGTATTCCTTACTTGGTTGAAGGATTCTTTCATCAACCAGCTCCTCAAAGATGATCCGGCTCACTTCAAGCAAATCATTTTCTTCCGGAACTACCACCTGCGTTTGATATTCATTTTCCAGTTTATCAGCAATATAGCGCTCCTGCATGGTATATTTGGTTCCAAGCAATAAAACTTTCTTCAGGCCGAGTTTTTGAATTTCTTTTCCAGAGGCATCAGCAATGTGAAGAAGTGTAACTGAAATTTCATTTTGCACAAGAGATGCAAATTTATGAGCAGTATTTGCGCAAAGCAAAATCACATCAGCACCTATAGATTCAAGATGTTTAGCTTCTTCAGCCAGTCTTGGGCCCACATCCTCAAATCGCCCGGCACTGCGCAAACCGTTAATTTCCTCCCAATCGAACGAATACATAAGAATGCGTGCCGAGTGACTTCCACCCAGCAATTTTTTGGTTTCATTATTAATAATGCGGTAATACTCCACAGTCGACTGCCATGTAATGCCGCCAATGAGTCCGATAGTTTTCATCTGATAAAATTAAGCTTGATTTAAAAAATCATTGATTTTTTGATAAACTTCTGATTTCGCCGTTTCAAGGTCATCATTCATGATGATCAGGTCAAATTTACTGGCAAAAGCAAGTTCATACATGGCTTTGTCAAGTCGTTTCTTAAGTGACTCTTCATCTTCAGTAGATCGTCCTCTAAGTCGTGTTTCCAGGGTTTTCGCATCAGGGGGCATAACAAAAACAGCCAGGGCCTCATCACCATAATATTTTTTGATATTCAATCCGCCGATCACATCTACGTCAAAAATCACATGCCTTCCTTCATTCCGAATCCGTTCCACTTCCGATTTCAGTGTTCCATAAAAATGATCCGAATAAACCTCTTCCCACTCCAGAAAATCATCGTTTTCAATTTTCGACCTGAACTCATCAGCCGAAATAAAGTAATAATCGCGGCCATGGACTTCATTGTTTCGTTTGGCCCTGCTGGCTGCTGAAACTGAAAAAGAAAGGTTAAGTCCCGACGCAAGCAGGTGCCTCACCAGGGTGGTTTTACCAGCTCCTGAAGGTGCAGAAAAAATAACCAGTTTCCCTTTCTTCATTTAATTATAAAATATTGTAAAGTTGCTCTTTGATCTTTTCCAGTTCGTCCTTCATCTGCACTACCAGCTTTTGGATATTTGCATCCAACGCTTTCGAACCAAGGGTATTGATCTCCCGACCTATCTCCTGGGAAATAAACCCCAGCTTTTTGCCCTGCGATTCAGACTCGTCAAGGGTATCCAGGAAATATTTGCAATGCTTTTTCAGGCGCACCTTTTCTTCGGTGATATCCAGCCGATCGAGGTAATAGATCAACTCCTGTTCAAACCGGTTTTTGTCCACATCTTCCTGATCCACCACTTCATACACATCCTTTTTGATCTTCGCTTTCAGGTTTTCAATCCGGTCTTTTTCGAACGGTGGAACTTGTTCAAGAAGTTCCAGAATTTTGTTGTTTCGGTAAATCAAATCCTTTAACAGACTGGCTCCTTCCTGCACCCTGAATTCATCAAGCTGTTCGAGTGCCTGATCAATTGCCACATGCAGTGCATTCCATTCTTCCGTGGAAATTTCTTCACGCGAAGGAACCATCACATCGGGCATGCGCATAATCACTTGCAGCATGTTTTCCGAACCAGCTAAATCAATCTCACCAGAAATTGCTTTTAGTTCTGAATAATATTTTTTCACCAGGTCGCGATTGATGGCATAACTGGCACCATCTCCACTTGATTCAATGGTAATGGTAAAATCTATTTTTCCACGCTGCAATTTAGCAGACAGTTTATTTCTAAACTCGAATTCTTTTTCGCGAAAACCATTGGGAATCCTGGCATTGATATCGGTAAATTTACTATTCAGTGATTTGATCTCGATAATGAGCTTCCGGTTGTTATAAACGCACTCGGCTTTACCAAAGCCGGTCATGGATTTGATCATATTTATTTATTTGAGGCAAATTTAGGAAAATACCCTTATGTGTGGCATATTAAAGTTCTTAACCAAAGTTTAATATTTGAATTAATTTAAAAAAACTATATTTGGTGCAATAACTTAAATATCTTTCAGCCATGATCTTAATATTAAAAAATCTGGTATTATTCTCCATTTTCATTTTTGGTTCTTCTCTTTTAAACAGCCAGGATGTTTGGGTAAAATCCGATGGACCTTATGGTGGTATTGGATATTCTTATTCAAAGTTAAACAACCAATTGATTGTTGGAACTTTTAATGGTTTGTATACACATAATGAAAATTCAGAGTATTGGGATTTTTTTGCATTGCGCAAATTCCAGGTTATTGCCTTCTGCCAGTATGCAGATGACACTTTATTTGCTGGGGTAAGTTTTCATACTGATTATGCCCAGACCACCCGTGGACTTTATGCTTCATATGATGGTGGTGATACATGGTCATATCTTTTTTATAATGATCAAATCAATTCTATATTTCGGTTGAATAATTCCATTTTTGTTTATACAGGCAATAATTGCTTGATCAGAAGCAATAACACAGGAATTTCATGGGATACATTGAAGCCATTTGAAGGTGTATCATATTATTCAATTGCTGATTATAATCAGGAAATTTATATTGGAACTTCTAGTGGGATATTTAAGTCAGTTGATTATGGTGAAAATTGGGAAGATATAACCGCCGACCTGCCGATCTCTGCCAAATCATTAAGAATAGTTCAGGAAAGTTTGTTTGCCAATGATGATTATGATCTTTATAAACAAACCGTAAATAATGATTGGATTCATATTAATACACCTTTTTCAAATAATCAGGATATCATCATTGAATCCGATAACAATTCCATTATTGCTGGTTTTGATTCGCCTCATTTTTATAAGTCGGATGACCTTGGCTTAACCTGGAACTCAATAACGGGCAACCTACCCAATGCAGAATTATCTTCAGGAACAATCAGTGGGGACCAATTAGTGGCAAACTTGAACGGTAATTTTTATGTCTCTGAAAATGCCGGATCAAACTGGCTTATGGCAAATAGTAGTATTGAGGGTGAATACATCAACTGTCTTGATGCAAGTGGAAATGTTCTTTTTATGGCTACTTCAACGGAGCCATTTATTTCCCATGATCAGGGGTTAACGTGGGATAAAATTGAATATTTCAACGATAAATCAGATCAGATTACACACTGTGATGTATTTGGAACAAACATTTACATCATAACATTTTCAAAACTCTATTTATCTGCTGACGCAGGAAACGAATGGGTCGAAAGCACTATTCCTACGACGAATCCTCATCTGACATCTGTTGCAGGAAATGATTCTTTACTTTATGTAGTTGAAGATTATTTCAATGTTTATTTGAGTGAGGACAAGGGTATCACATGGGAAAATGTTAGTATAAGTCTTCCGGAAAACAGGCTGATTGATTATATTTCTCTTTGCGGTAATAAACTTTATGTTGGGTTATTAATGTGGGATCCATATCCTACTAATTATTTCATCTACAGAAAAAATCCGCAATTTTCAGATTGGGATTTTATTAAGCAATTTTCAAACACTGAATTACTGACCGACATTACCAACCTGGGCGACACGGCTATTATCAGCACGAAACAAAATATCTACAAAGATTTTAATGGGGTTTATAATATGGAACCCATTTTCAATCAGGGAGTGGTTGATGTTGCATCATCAGGTTACAGAATTATGGCGGCAACGAGCTCTGATTTCTATCAATCCAACAACGGTGGAATTTCCTGGAACCTAAAAACTGCTAATTATAATGATACAATTATTCCTCAATGCAAATTAAATGGTGATCCATCTAAATTTTATTTCTCCACCCTTACAAATATTTGGCATATGGATGTAGGAACCAATACACGGGATAATTATTTCAGCGACATAAATAACAAATTAACCATTTACCCTTCTGTAGCAAATGACAGATTAAGTTGCAGCTATAATGGAAAAGGAAAGATAACCGTTGTAGAGGTTTATAACTTAGCCGGAGAAAAAATGAAAGAAATTATCCCTGGATCAAATCTATTAACTTTAAATGTTTCAGATTTGGCAAGAGGAACATACATTATTCGAGTCATCATTAGCAATAATAACTCGATAGTTATTCATAGGAAGTTTATAAAAAATTAAAGGTTTTTAAGTGCTTTTTGCACCTATACATACTTAAAAACATCATTTTAAAAAATCAACATTTTCAATGATATTGATTCCTTAATCAACTTTCAAGATGATTTTATTTTCCTAACTTTGCGCCAATTTTTTAAAACGCAGCATCATGTTCCAGGATAGCAATAAATTCGCAGGTGAAGGGCTTACATACGACGATGTGCTTTTACTGCCAGCATATTCAAATGTACTTCCCCGCGAAGTGGATACCTCCACCCAGTTTACTAAAAAAATCATGCTCAAGATACCCGTTGTTTCAGCCGCAATGGACACCGTTACTGAGCACACTATGGCCATAGCCATTGCCCAGGAAGGCGGTATTGGCGTGATCCATAAAAACATGCGTATCATCGATCAGGCAAATGAAGTAAGGAAGGTAAAAAGGGCTGAGAACGGAATGATTATCGATCCGGTAACCATCGATCGCAATGCCACGGTGCAGGATGCGCTCGACCTGATGAAGGAATACAGCATTGGCGGTATTCCGGTTGTGGACAAACAAAATACACTGGTGGGTATTGTCACCAATCGCGATCTTCGTTTTGAAAGAAATCATGAAAAACGGATTGAAGAGGTTATGACCGGTAAAAACCTCATAACTACCACTGAGTTTACTGATTTTGAAAAAGCTGCCGATATTCTCCAGGAAAATAAAATTGAAAAATTACCGGTTGTCGACAAGGAAAATAAATTGGTGGGATTGATCACCTATAAAGATATCATCAAGATCAAACAACGCCCTAATGCCTGCAAGGATGAACGCGGACGTTTACGCGTAGCTGCTGCGGTTGGTATTGCCCGCGACACGCTCGACCGGGTTGCAGCGCTTGTGGATGCACAGGTGGATGCCGTGGTTATTGATACGGCGCATGGTCATTCAGAAGGCGTTTTGGAAATGGCCCGAAAAGTAAAAAAGACTTTCCCTGACCTGCAATTGGTAGTTGGGAATATCGGTACGGCAGAAGCCGCGAAAGATCTTGCAAAGATTGGCGTGGATGCCGTAAAAGTCGGGATTGGCCCGGGCTCCATTTGCACTACCCGTATTATTGCCGGTGTTGGTATACCTCAACTTACAGCGGTATATGAAGTAGCGAAAGCACTTGAAGGGACAGGCATTCCGGTAATTGCTGATGGCGGCATCCGTTATACCGGTGATATTGTAAAAGCAATTGCTGCCGGCGCACACTCCATCATGGCCGGATCACTTTTTGCCGGAGTGGATGAATCACCAGGAGAAACAATCATTCTGGAAGGAAGAAAATATAAAACATACCGCGGAATGGGCTCCATCGAAGCGATGCAGAAAGGTTCCAAAGACCGTTATTTCCAGGATGTGGAAGACGACATTAAAAAACTGGTTCCGGAAGGAATTGTTGGCCGTGTTCCATTCAAAGGCGGCCTTTCCGAAGTGATCCACCAAATGGTAGGCGGGCTGCGTGCCGGCATGGGCTATACCGGTTCAGGGAACATTGCCGATTTGCAAAAGGCCAAATTCATTAAGATCACCACCGCCGGGGTTACGGAAAGTCATCCCCACGATATAACAATTACCAGGGAAGCCCCGAATTATAGCAGGTAGGGGCGGGTTCTGGGTTATGAATTTTGAGTTCTGCCCGCCTCCGCCGGTTGGCGGATTCGGACGGGGGTTCTGAGTTCTGAGTTCTGAGTTCTGGGTTCTGAGTTTTGAGTTCCGTGTTCTGAGTTTTGAGTTTGTCCTTTCATAATTCTGATTGACAACTTTCAACAAATTTTCCCTGCCGATAGCTATCAGGATTAACCAACTCTACAAATTTTCCCTGCCGACAGCTATCGGGATCAACCAATTTACCAATTTACCAATTTACCAAATTTAACCAGTTCAACCAATTCTCCCCCCTTCCCCCCTTTTGTTAAAAATTCAAAAAACTAAAATTTCGCTTTCCTGTGGCGGATTTTGTTCTGATTAAAAACCTATCTTTGCGCCTCGAAAAGCGTAATTAAAAAAACTGAAATATATTTTTAAAAATGAACAGCTTAAGATTATTGGTGATGACATTGGCCCTGCTTTTTAGCATGGGAAGTTATGCTCAGGACAACCGATCACTTTTAACCATCGATGGGGAAGATGTATCTGTTGACGAGTTCATGTATGTTTACAAAAAGAACAACAACCAGGAAAATGCAATGAGTAAAAAATCGATTGAGGAGTATTTGGATCTTTATATCAATTTTAAACTCAAGGTTAAAGAGGCCGAAAACCAGGGATTGGACACCGTTCAGGCTTTTAAGGATGAATTGGCTGGATACCGTAAACAACTGGCCGAGCCTTATTTTGTAAATGATGAGATTATGGAGGAGATGCTGAAAGAAGCATACGAAAGGAAAAAATTTGATATCCGTGCCAGTCATATCCTTTTCAGGGTAGGGCCGAATGCCATGCCTGAAGATACACTGATAGCATGGAACAAAGCAATGGATGCACAAAAGAGAATTATGGCAGGAGAAGATTTCGCCAAAGTTGCCAGGGACGTATCGGAAGATCCTTCAGCACGTGACCGGGAAGGACAAAGAGGTGGAAGAATGATGCCCGGTAATGGTGGCGATCTTGGTTATTTCAGCGTATTTGATATGGTTTATCCTTTTGAAACTGGAGCTTACAACCTGCAGGTAGGGGAAGTTTCAAATCCCGTTCGTTCCGATTTTGGGTATCATATTATTAAACTTACTGATAAAATCCCGGCACAGGGTTCCATTGAAGCAGCCCACTTGTTTTTACAAATGCCGGAAAATGCAACTGCCGCCGATTCCACAGCCATTAAAGAAGAAGCCTGGAATTTATACGGCAGAATCCAGCAGGGTGAACAGTTTGAAGATCTTGTTAAAGAATTTTCCGACGATAAAGGTTCTGCCAGCCGGGGTGGAATTCTTCCAAAATTCAATGTAAACCGCATGGTTCCTGAATTTATTCAGGCCATTGGCCAAATGAGCGACTCAGGGGATATTTCTGAGCCGGTACTCACCAGTTACGGATGGCATATCATCAAACTTATCAGCAAGTCAGGTTTGCAGCCTTTCGATGAAGTAAAAGATGAGATGGAGAAAAGGCTTGAAAAAGATCGCCGTGCACAAAAGAGCCATGAGGTGATCATTCGCGATATTAAAAAGGAATATGGCTACAAAGAATACCCCAAAAACATGGAGAAAGTCTATGATCTCATGGACTCGACCATTTTCAAAGGTGAATGGAGTGCTCCTGCAGATGCCGACCTGAGTAAGCCGGTGATGTCTCTGGGAGATACTAAGTACAGCCAGCAAATGTTTGCTGAGTATATAATGAGTAAACAAAACATTGGTCAGCAGGAAAATTACAAAGAATTCGTGAACAAAAAATTCAAAGAATTCAGTGAAGAAAAATGCAAAGCTTACGAAGACAGTAAACTGGAAGAAAAATATCCTGAGTTCAAAGCCATTGTAAAAGAATATCGCGATGGCATCCTGTTGTTTGAGTTGACCAACGACAAAATATGGTCATACGCTGGCAAAGATACCGTTGGACTTCAGAATTACTACAACGAACACCAAAAAGATTTCATGTGGGATACAAGGCTGGATGCATCGCTCGTAACAGTTTTGGATACCAATTACCTGCCACAGGCAAAATCTTTGGCCGAAGCAGGAAAATCAGATGATGAAATATTAGCAACAATCAATGGTGACTCGTTGGATGTAGTTCGAATTGAGCGGAAGAAATATCAGAAAGAAGAAAACAAGATCATCGATCAGGTAAAATGGAAAAAAGGTGTAAGCGAAAACATGAAAGACAAAGGCAGAACCGTGTTTGTGATCGTTCATGGTAAAGTATCACCTGAAGCAAAAACCTTTGATGAAGCCCGCGGCCTCATTACCGCAGGGTACCAGGAGTACCTCGAAAAGAAATGGATTGAAGAACTCCGTAATAAATACACCATTGAGGTGCATGAAGATATTCTGCAATCAATCGTTGAATAAAACTAACGCAACTTGAAAAAGTACCTTTGGCTGCTGCTTATTGCACTTAGTTCCTGCTGGAACGGCGACAAAAGTTCTGAAAATGTATTGGCCAGGGTACATGGTGAATATCTTTATGAGTCGGATCTGAAAGGGGTGATTGGGCCCGGAACCAGCGTAAAGGACAGTATTATGCTGGCCCGCAATTTCATCAATAATTGGGTACAGGAAAAACTTGTAATTGATAAAGCTGAAAAAAATCTTCCGGAAGAAGAACTTACTTTTAAAAAACAACTGGAGGATTACAGGAACTCCCTGATCATATATAAATACGAAGCAAAGCTGATTCAGCAGGAGCTGGATACGGTGGTCACCGACAAACAAATTGAAGATTATTACAATGCAAACATTGGTAATTTTCAGCTTAAAGATGACATTGTAAAGGCCTTTTATGCAAGATTTGACGAAGACCAGGAGGCATTGCGGAAAGTGCGCCGTTTTTTTTATTCACAGGTACCTGAAGACCGTGACTCACTTGATAAATACATTGAAAAATATGCCAATCTGTATTTCCTGAATGATGAAGTATGGATACGTTTTGAGGATGTACTGAAACATGTACCAATAAATACCTATAACCGGGAAGCATATCTGCAGAATCACAGAACAATTGAAATTCAGGAAGAACCCTGGATATATTTTGTACATATTCAGGATTATGTAATCAAAGACGGAGTTTCACCATTGAGTTTTGAAAAGGAAAACATTCGTCAGATAATCATCAATCAAAGAAAACTCAAGTTAGTTAATGATATGCGGGATGAGGTTTTACAATCAGCCATTGAAAACAACGATTTTGAAATTTATTGATCAGGACCATACTTTTTTTGACAGGATAAGGTTAATACGATATGCTAATCAATATGATAAAACGAAAAAATAGTCAAAACATAGTTATCAGCCTGCCAGTACTGGCTTTGATAATTATTATGACGATCTTCTCCACAAACATTTCAGCCCAGGATCAGGAAGCTCCCGAAGGTGTAATTATTGATGAAGTTATTGCCACAGTTGGAGGCAATATCGTTCAGTATTCGGAGATCGAAGCCCAATACCTCCAATATACCATGCAAGAAGGTGTTCCGGCAGATCCGCAGAAAATGAAATGCGACATGCTGGAAAATATGATCTACCAAAAGCTGCTGCTCAACCAGGCCGAGCTTGATAGTGTTGAGGTAACAGATGGTCAGGTTGAATCGGAGCTCGACAGGCGATTAAGATATTATATTTCATTGCTGGGATCCAAAGAAAAATTTGAAGAGTTTTATCAAAAATCAGTTGTTGAATTTAAAGAAGAGCTGAGAGAGCAAGTTCGGGAAATGATGCTTGTAGAGAACGTTCAACAATCAATCACGACAGATGTTAAAATCACTCCTACCGAAATCAGGCAATTTTACAAAGACATCCCCGAAGACAGCGTCCCATTTATAAACTCGGAAGTGCGACTTGCTCAAATAGTAAAACTTCCGCCGGTGAATGATGAAGAAATTGAACGGGTAAAAAATAAATTACAGGAAATCCGATACCGGGTTTTAAATGGTGAAAACTTTGCAACCCTTGCTATTCTTTATTCAGAGGATCCCGGAAGTTCAAAACAAGGGGGAGAACTCGGGTTATTTGGTCGTGGTGAAATGTATCCCGAATTTGAGGCTGCGGCATTTTCATTAAAAGAAAAAAATGAGGTTTCAGATATTATTAAAACAGATGCCGGTTTTCATATCCTTCAGTTGATTGAACGACGCGGCGAATACGTAAATGTGAGGCATATTTTACTTCGTCCGAAAGTATCACCACTCGACCTGGCCAAAGCTAAAGTTGAGCTCGACAGCATTGCAAACCTGATTGAAGAAGGGAAATTTACATTTGATGAAGCCGTGCAGGAGTTCTCTGAAGATCCAAGTAAAAACAACGGCGGATTGGTGCTCAACCCCATGACCAATACCTCACTTTTTGAATCAGATCAATTAGATCCCAAGGTATTTTTCGTGATCGATAAACTCGAAGTGGGTGAAATTTCGGCTCCCGTTCAGTTTCAGACACAGGAAGGGAAAGATGCTTACCGCATTCTTTATGTTAAAGACAGGACTGAACCACACAAAGCCAATTTGAAACAGGATTATGACAAAATCCAGGAATGGGCACTTGAGAAAAAAAAGCAGGACGAATTGCTTAAGTGGGTAAATGAAAAGGTTAAAAATACCTACGTAAAAGTCAACGAAAATTACCAGAATTGCACTTTTTCGAAAAACTGGACATTGTAAATTAAAAATGAACCCGAAGGCCTATCCGGTGTTACATTAACCGATAACTATTCAAAAAGATATGTATAAATCTGATGTAGAAGCTGTAGATGCGTTTGTAAAAAAATACGAAACCCTGAGAAAGGAAATTGCTAAAGTAATTATCGGACAGGATCGTGTTGTTCAGGATGTACTGATCGCTATTTTCAGTAAAGGACATGGCCTGCTTGTTGGAGTTCCCGGCCTTGCCAAAACCTTACTTGTAAATACTATTTCAAAGGCTCTCGGACTAAGCTACAATCGTATTCAGTTTACTCCCGACCTGATGCCATCCGACATCATCGGTACCGAAATACTGGACGAATCAAGGCACTTCAGATTTATCAACGGACCCGTTTTTGCCAATATCATCCTGGCCGATGAAATTAACCGTACTCCTCCTAAAACACAATCTGCCCTTCTGGAAGCAATGCAGGAAAAAGCGGTAACCGTGGCCGGAAAAAGATATACATTGCAGGAACCCTTTTTTGTACTGGCCACACAAAACCCTATTGAACAGGAAGGAACCTATCCCCTGCCTGAGGCTCAGCTCGACCGGTTTATGTTTAATATCTGGCTCGATTACCCCTCTTTTGCTGAGGAAGTTAACGTAGTTAAAGCCACCACAAAAGACACAACGGCTGAAGTAGATGTGGTTTTGCATGCGGATGAAATCGTTTATTTCCAGAATCTAATTCGCAGGATACCAGTTACGGATAATGTATTTGAGTATGCGGTAAAACTGGCATCAAAAACCCGCCCCGGAACCAAAGATGCTCATCCGTGGGCTAATAATTACCTCACCTGGGGTGCAGGTCCCAGGGCTTCGCAATTTCTGATCATCGGGGCTAAATGTCATGCAGCCATTCAAGGCAAATATTCGCCCGACATTGCTGATGTGCAGGCCGTAGCCACCACCGTTTTGCGTCACCGTATCGTTCGTAATTACAAATCGGAAGCCGAAGGAATTAAGGTCGAGGATATCATTGCGGAATTGCTAAAAGAGGAATAAATCTTACTGAAGCAATCCATCCCACTTCGTTAAAATAAAAACAACCAGCAGCCAGCAGCCAGCAACCCCGTCCGACCGGAGTCGTCGGGGCGGGCAGCAACCAGCAACACTCCTCAATATCTCTCTTGCACGATAACCATTTATTTTTATTTTTGTAATCCACTTCACCAACAAAAACAATTAATATGGTTGACCTGAAAACAAATTACCTGGGATTATCCTTGAAAAACCCCATTATCGTTGGAAGTTCAGGACTTACTGACAACAGCGATAAAATAAAAAAACTGGAAGACAATGGCGCCGGAGCCGTGGTTCTCAAGTCGATTTTTGAAGAAGAGATCACGCTTGAATACGAAAAAATAGTTGCTGAAGAAGCACCAAACCGTTATAAGGATGAATTTCTGGATTATCTTGATTACAGGATCAAAGAACAAAATATTAATAAATATGTGGAACTGATCGCAAGTGCTAAAAAAGCAGTAGAGATACCGGTTATTGCAAGTGTAAACTGCTCATCGAAACACGAATGGACCAATTTCGCGAAAGAGCTGCAGGAAGCCGGGGCAGATGCTCTCGAGGTGAATTTGTTTTTACTTCCGTCCAATCTTAATACCACTCCCGAGGAAAACGAAAAACTTTATTTTGACATCATCGAAAGGCTTAAAGAACGGATTAAAATTCCCATTGCCTTAAAAATCAGCTATTACTTTTCAAACCTGGCATTGATGATCAAGAAACTGTCGGAAACGGGAATAGCAGGACTGGTGCTCTTTAACCGCTTTTACAGCCCTGATTTTGACATTAACAAAATGGAAGTTACCTCCTCCAATGTACTGAGTCATCCTGATGAGATGACCATTTCATTGCGTTGGATCGCCATCATGGCCAATCGCGTTTCTTGCGATTTAGCAGCCTCTACGGGCATTCATGATGGTAATGCCGTGGTAAAACAATTACTGGCAGGTGCCAATGCCGTGCAAACAGTTTCCACCATTTATAATAATGGTCCCGAAAAAATCCAGAACATGCTGAAAGACATCAAGAAGTGGATGATTAATCACAATTTTGAAAAAATAGATGATTTCAGGGGTAAAATGAGCCAGGCCAAAATCGGTAATCCCGCTGCGTTTGAAAGGGTGCAGTTTATGAAATACTTCAGCGATAAGGATAAACATTAATTTCTCAACCGAACATCAATATATCCTCCTTTTTGATAATAACATTCAGCATCGCAGTCGCTGTTGCTGCGTTTGAGCTTGATATCATCACCATCGACGGCATAAATGATTTTTGAACCATCTTTGTATTTGGCAACAACGGAATAATATCTATCAGGCTTTACATCCACCCAATATTCACTTTTCCAGGTAGTGTCAGTCCAATCAACCTGTCCGTTTTCATAATCACCCACATAAATGGTAAGTGGCACATAGGGATTTTCAGCATTGATAGTAACCTCAGCCGTAAGTTGCACCCATTCGGGTTTATCCTGGTAGCATTCGGTGCAATCTACTCCTGCCGAAACGGGCTCAGCCCTTTCGCATGATGTGATGGCCAAAATTATGGTTAAAACAATTAATATTGACAATATGTAAATTCTGTTTCTCATTGAAAACTACATTCTTGGTTCATCTTTGAGTTTGGATTGAAATGCCTTGGTCCCGATATTCATTCCTATTCCGATATAAATGCGGTGGGGCGATGCTTTGGAGTTTTTCAGGTTCAAATATTCATAACCAAGTTTTACACGCAAAATATTATAATCAAAATAAATTCCACCGGCTGGGATCAATAAAAAACGATCATCCGGTTTTTGATTGGAGCCTCTGAAATTGCCGTAAGTATAAGCACCTTTCAAACCGGCATAAGCACCAAACTGTTGTTCAATGTTGATCTTTTTCAAAACAAAAAATTTATTCACCGAAAGATCAACCAAACTCCGCGACTCCCAATACTGGTAATAAGTGTTTGGATCAGCTTCATATAACACACTCCTCACCGATGGCCGGGTTTGGTAACCGAGGGTAAGTTGAACGTTGTACTTTGATTCCAACAACCCCATCCGCCCCCCGAGCATAAAGTCTTTTCCATTAAAATTCATGTCAAAATCCATAATAAAATGATCGACCCGAATCTTTTGAGTGGCTGCCGCACCCCTCTCCCTGAGTGAGGAACGGATATGCGAATTACCGTACAGTTCAGCCAAATCATACTGATTAAGATTTTCCGAAATTTTATGATTTACATCAGCTCCGGCATTTAATAATTGCTCAACAATACCGGATTGCCTGTTTATCAACGCGAGCGACAATGCCGAATAATTATTCATGTTAGTGGTATTCACCTCAGCTCCCAAATCAATGAAATAAGCTACCAGTTCGGGATATCCATTTTGAGCAGCGATCATCAGCGGAGTAAATCCCTGTAAATCCGTTGCATCAATCCTTGCACCACTTGCAATCAGCAACTCCGTGATATATGCATTTCCATAGAAAGTACTGTAATGTATCGCCTCATTTCCAAAATTATCTGAAGCATTAATATTGGCCTTATAAAATATTAAAACATCAGCCAGCACCTGATAATCAAAAGCAGCTGCATACATCAGCGGACTCACTCCATCCAGGTTTCGGGTATTAACATTGGCGCCATTCAAAATGAGCGTGTCAGCGATGTATACATGACCGGCGATACAAGCTCCGAGCAAAGCATCAATTTGATTGGCAGGCTTTTTATTGACATCGGCACCCGCATCAAGTAAAATTTCAACAGCACGCAAGTGACCTTCCTGTGCGGCATACATGAGTGGTGTAACACCCTCCCAGGTTTCGGCGTTCACATTGGTTCCTAGTTCAAGAAAAACCTTGATCAGCATTGTATCTCCGTCAGCCGCTGCGTTCATCAGCGCTGTTTCAGCATCATAATAGTAATATGTGGAATCGTTGATGGTGATAGAGTTCTGGCTGTATAAAACAGAAAGCTGGAATAAAACAAGCAGAGAAATTATACCAAACCTGACCATCTTTAATTTTTGGTTAGCTACGCAAAATTAACAAAAAAGGGGCCATTTTTTTAGCGTGAATTACCAAATTAATCTCACTGCTGTAATAAAACATGGTTTTATCAGAATCCGTAGAATCTTTTAATTCTTTTGTCTGAATAAAATCTACTTTTCGCTATTGAAAATTTGAGTGATACCTTTTAAATTTTTCAATTGCTCGTTGACCGGATGATTTGTTCTGGTTAAAAGGTCTGTAATAAAAATAACTCGAATTTAAATCCTTTTCAACAGATTTTCCTCCCATAATATAATCTACATACCCTGAGAGGGAATAAATTTGATCAAATTCTCCGGCAACTAAAAGATTAGCATTCAAATTACCCATTTGCAGTTCCATTTCATCAATAATTTCCTGGGGAAACAATGTGGGCTTAATTTGATCAACTTCGGGGTGTGTTGCGTTTATCCAATACAAATTGGAAGCTTTTGAATTGCCATTATATGAATATTCACAAATTGAAGCAATAAAATCCGGAGAACCAGTTACATCTACATTTCTCACAATTCCATTTGCACTGGGATTACCTGAAACCTCTATTTCAGGAATGGATAAATTTTCTGGAATTCCATCCTGAAAACTATAATACTTTTCAAATTCAAAATTCATCTCATCATTATAACTTGATGTTGTTATCCTGAAACCATCAAAAACATTATCATTACAATAAAACACATCAAAAGAATTGGCGGTTAAACCAGTTGGGGTTGATGAATACCAGAATTCAATTTGCTCATTATTGTCGTTAAAAGTTCCATATATTCTAAGTTCTCTGACATTAGTATTTACCCAAATAGTTGCTTTTTCAAGGTTATAATTTAGAGGGAGGTTATATCCATTTGCAAGTAAATTATTAAAATCCTGATTTAATGAAAAACCGGAAAGCCCAACATTGTCTCCAAAAACAGCCGCAAACAGGGATAGCTTATCATTTTCTGGAGCATTATATAAATGCACCTGGTAATTTATTGTATCTTGAGGTGGTGAATTAAAATGAGTACCAGAACCTGAGGATGAACCAGCACAATACGAAATTTTATAACTGTTATAGTCACCGGGAGGATATGTAACAGTAATGTTTATATTGGTATCAACAAATTGAGGATAAGTGTCATTACTAAATAGCCAGGATGTGGGTATTATTTTATGAAATGTTATTACTTCATAGTCGACCATGGTATCTCCCATATAGATCGATTCATATTTGAAAATTGCAGAAACTGTAATCGGAAGGGGTAATTCATCACCAAAGTTAATTGCAGAAATTCCATCGAATGATTTGTAATCAATTACTTGTGTACCATCTGCCGAATTAATTACGAACCACCCTTTTAGTTTATCCTGATTGACAGTAATAATAAATTCATTCTGATCACCTGGCACATTGGAATTGGATTTTTCTTCTTTTTTACATCCAAAAACAGCAAAAACAATTAATAAAGGAAGAAAAAGAATATGCTCTAATCTGATTAACCTTTGTTTTTTCATAACTTTAATGTTAATGTGGTTTTGATATGAGTTACATAGAATTACAAACGAATCTTTTCTATTTTTAGTATTCTTCCAATTAAATCGAAATGATCTAACCTTTCTTGATCCTATTAATCCCGAATTTGTATCAGTATAAATTCATAGTATTACCTTAGCTAAATAAAACAACAAGGAAAACAGAAGTTCATTTTGGTCAAGCTTCAAAAAATAGGACAACTCACAAACACCCTCAGCCTCGATGTGGTTGTTGGGGCAATTTTAAGTGCTGCCTTTGCTTCAAGAATTTTTTCAGTTACACCGGGAGTAGCCTATTGGTTTATTTTGCCCATTGCCGTTTGGGTGGTTTACACCTCTGATCACCTCGTGGATGCCTACCGATTGAAAGAAAAGGCACATACTCCTCGGCATCTCTTCCATCACCAAAACTTCAGATTGCTCGCCCGGCTGGTTTTTGTATTATCATTGGTTAACATTATCCTCGCAATATTTTTTTTGGAACACATTATAATTGTATTTGGCTTCATTGTCGGGGGGGGAACACTGCTGTATCTATCGGCGGTTCACTTTATAGGGAAACGGAAAAAAGTTTATTTGCAAAAAGAACTTTTTGTTGCGGTAATTTATGTTTCAGGTGTTTGGGGTGGACCCTGGGCTTTGTCAGGATTCAGTATATCTCCGGATGCAGTGATATTATTCGCCGTATTTATGATGCTGGCCATTGCTGATGTACTGGTTTATACTATATACGATCATAATACCGACCAGCTCGACAAACATCCAACCCTCTTCAGCCATATTGGTGAAAAAGCAATTTATATCATTTATTACCTGCTGATTATACTGAGTTCTGTTGGGGCGATTTATCTGATCATTGATTCGCCGGTTTTTCTGCACAGAGCAGCCGCTAAAATTTATTTGATCATGTGTTTATTGTTGCTTCTGCTAATTTCCATCCCTGATGTGTTCAATAAAAACGCCCGTTATCGTACCCTTGGTGAAATGGTTTTTTGGCTTCCGGGAATAATCCTTTTAATCGGGGATGATTTAAATTAAAAAGTTACAAACTTTCGTAATTTTGTTTCAAAATTCAGGAATGGGACAACCTTGTGTGCATTGTGGTGAAGATTGCGGAAAGCACCCGGTAATGTGGGATGAAAAGCCCTTTTGTTGTCATGGGTGTAAAACGGTGTATCAAATCCTCAATGAGAAAGAACTTAAGCAATATTATGAAATTGAAAAAATGCCCGGCATCAGGGTTGAAACGGAGGAAGTGGGAGACAAATATGCTTTTCTCGACCTCGACGAAATCAAAGAAAAACTGCTTGATTTTACCGATAGCGGCATAAGCAAGATCACCCTTTTTATTCCGTCAATTCACTGTGCATCGTGTATATGGCTCCTCGAAAACCTCAACACCCTGCATGATGGTATTATCAATTCCACTGTTAATTTCCCCAAAAAAGAGGCTTACATAACTTTCAGGGACAACACTATTTCGCTCAGACAGGTAGTTGAGCTATTGGCATCAATTCATTATATTCCGGAAATTACGCTTGAACGCACCGGATCGCAAAAATCAAAAAAAAGCAGTACAACCTTGTTGCTTAAAATCGGGATCACCGGGTTTGTCCTGATGAATGTAATGATGTACAATTTCCCGGAATATCTTCCCGGAGGGGAGTTGCTCGAAAAAGATTTTAAAGCTTTTTTTGGTTGGCTAAGTCTTGTATTATCAATTCCCGTTTTGGTTTATTGCAGCAACGACTACTATCTTTCAGCCATCAAAAGCCTGAAGCATAAGATCATCAGCATCGATTTGCCCATTGCATTGGGCATATTAACCTTGTTCGTTCAAAGCGCTTACGATATTATTTCTGGAACAGGAATCGGCTACCTCGACTCCCTGACGGGTTTGGTCTTTTTCCTTTTGATCGGGAAATGGTACCAGGGAAAAACCTACCAGGCCCTTTCTTTTGAAAGAGATTATAAATCGTATTTCCCTGTAGCCGTAACAAAATTGGAAGATGGAAAAGAAACAGTGATCCCGTTGGAAAGATTAAAGGAAGGCGATCATATCCTTGTGCGCAATCAGGAACTGATTCCAGCTGATTCACAGATTTTTAAGGGAGAAGGAAATATTGATTACAGTTTTGTAACAGGTGAATCTATCCCCGTTGCCAAAGCTCCTGGTGAACCTGTTTTTGCAGGTGGCCGGCAGGTGGGTTCAGCCATCGAACTGCTGGTAACAAAAGACGTTGAACAAAGTTACCTTACCCAACTCTGGAACCAGGAAAAATCAGCTGACAAATACGAAAGCAAACTGAACGTTATCATCAATAATGTTAGCCAATATTTCACGCTCGTGATTTTAACCATTGCCTTTGGTTCAGGGATTTACTGGTTATTTATCGATAAAGCCACAGCTATTTTTGTTTTTACATCGGTGCTCATTGTAGCCTGCCCATGTGCACTCGCACTTACAGTTCCCTTCACTTTTGGCAGCACATTGCGGCAATTTGGCCGGCGTGGGTTTTACCTGAAAAAATCAGAAGTGATCGAACAATTGTACAAAGTCAATTCAATTGTTTTTGATAAAACCGGAACCATTACCCATAATAAATCGCTTAAAACAGAATTTATAGGCGATGAACTTACAGAAGATCAAATTAAAATGATCAAATCCACCGTTCGGCATTCAACACACCCTTTAAGTGCAGCGTTATTTGCAAATCTGGAAGGTGATGATTTTTATGAGGTTGAAAAATTCAAAGAAATTCCGGGACTTGGAATCACCGGCGAAATCAACAATAATAAAATAAATATTGGATCGAGGAAATTTGTTACCGGCAAAGATGAACAGGAACAAGGGTTAAAAAGTACGGTTTGGGTTTTTATGAATGGGAAAATACTTGGACATTATCAATTGGAAAACCAATACAGAAATGGCCTGAAGGAGGTAATTAACAACCTTGGTAAAAATTTTGAGTTGCACTTGCTTACAGGCGATAATGAAGCAGAAAAGCCAAACCTGCTCCAGCTTTTTGGGGATGAATCAAATTTAAAATTCAATCAAACACCCACTGATAAGCTGGAATATGTGAAAAATTTAAAAGCACAGGGCAAAACCGTATTGATGGTCGGCGACGGTTTAAATGATGCCGGTGCTTTGAATGAAAGTGATGTGGGAATTACCATCGCCGACGACATTTACCACTTTTCACCGGCATGTGATGCCATTCTGGAATCTTCAAAATTTAAGAATCTAAGTAAATACATGCGCTTTACGCGGATCAGCCTGAATGTGGTTAAGATCAGCTTTGTAATATCCTTTATATATAATGTAGGTGGATTGTTTTTCGCCGTCCAGGGATTGCTCACACCCGTTATTGCAGCCATCCTGATGCCTATTAGTTCTGTTTCGGTAGTCGCTTTTGCTACCATCGTAATCGCAAACCGGGCCAAACGATTGTTGTCATAAAATGAAGCGAGGTACAAACTTTACACAGTTTTGTTCAAAAAAATAGCAAGCCCTTGTCGATAATTATTATACTTTTATAATTCCTAAATCTTTGATAACGCTATTACCTGTTGATTTTCAACGGATAAAAGTGTTGAAAAATGGCCTGTTAAAAATTTGTTAAAATTGCATAAAACATTATTTTTGTATCGAAATACCTGAATTATTTTTCATGCAAGTTATTTTCTTCTTAATTGCAATCGGTATAGTAGTCGCAGGGGGATTTCTGGCGGCATTTATCTGGTCAGTAAAGTCGGGCCAGTATGATGACGATTATACCCCGTCAGTAAGAATGTTATTCGATAATTTCACATCGGATGGCGAAGCCGGGACAAGCGAAGAGGATAAAAGCAAAACTTCCAAACAAGAAGCACAATCGAAACAATCCAATAATAACAAAACTTAAGTTTATGGCACTTGAAAAGTTTACTTATGACAATCAACTGACGAAATCATTCGCGGTTGTTACTGTTTTATGGGGTGTGGTAGGATTCCTGGTGGGATTGATTGCCGCATTTGCCATTTTATGGCCAGCGGTGAGTATGGAATTACCTTTCCTTACATTCGGCCGTTTACGTCCGCTACACACCAATGCGGCCATTTTTGCATTTGTAGGAAATGCAATTTTCACCGGAGTTTATTACTCCCTCCCACGATTACTGAAAACAAACCTTTTCAGTAAAACATTGGGATGGATACACTTCTGGGGATGGCAGTTGATCATCGTTCTGGCAGCAGTAACATTGCTTGCCGGGATTACCACAGGTAAAGAATATGCCGAACTGGAATGGCCCATTGATATCCTGATTGCAGGTGTTTGGGTTGTTTTTGGTTGGAACATGATCGGAACCATTTTAAAACGCAGAACGCAGCACATTTACGTAGCCATTTGGTTTTACCTGGCAACTTTTGTGACTGTAGCGGTACTGCATATTGTTAACTCCTTTGAATTACCGGTTTCATTAATCAAGAGTTATCCGCTCTATGCCGGTGTTCAGGATGCTTTGGTACAATGGTGGTATGGCCACAATGCTGTTGCATTCTTCCTTACCACACCGATCCTTGGATTAATGTATTATTTCGTTCCAAAGGCTGCAAATCGTCCGGTTTATTCCTATAAACTTTCGATCATTCACTTTTGGGCACTCATCTTCCTTTACATCTGGGCTGGTCCGCACCACTTGTTATATTCAAGTACACCAGATTGGGCACAGGCATTAGGCGTTGTATTCTCTATCGCATTGATTGCTCCGTCATGGGGAGGTATGATCAATGGTTTATTAACGCTTCGTGGCGCATGGGACAAAGTTCGTCAGGATCCTGTTTTAAAAATGTTTGTGGTAGGTATTACCGCTTATGGTATGTCAACTTTTGAAGGGCCTATGCTTTCACTTAAGAGTGTGAATGCGATCAGCCACTTCACCGACTGGACCATTGCTCACGTTCATATCGGAACCCTTGGCTGGAACGGGATGCTCACATTTGGAATGCTTTACTGGTTATTCCCACGCCTTTATAAAGTAAAATTGTATTCAACTTCTATGGCCAATGCACACTTCTGGCTTGCAACATTAGGAATGCTTTTCTTTGCTATTCCGCTGTACTTTGCAGGATTTACCCAGGCATTAATGTGGAAACAATTTACAGCTGAAGGTTACCTTAAATATACCAACTTCCTCGAAACATATACCCAAATTCGTCCAATGCACATGCTTCGTGCGCTCGGAGGAATTATGTATCTGACCGGTGCGATTTTATTGGTGATCAACCTCATTAAAACTGCTCAGGCGGGTAAATTCCAACGATTTGAAGATGATCAGGCAGCAGCACGCGAAGTTCATCATGGATCAGAAAGCTGGCACCGCAAACTTGAGCGTAAGCCGGTAATGTTCACCATTTGGGCTTTGATCGCTATTTTAATTGGAGGAATTGTGGAGTTTATGCCTATGTTCCTGATCAAATCCAATATCCCAACCATTTCAAGTGTACAACCATATAGTCCGCTTGAATTACAAGGACGTGATATTTATGTGCGTGAAGGTTGTTATAATTGTCACTCTCAAATGATTCGTCCATTCCGTTCAGAAGTGGAACGATATGGTGAATATTCTAAAGCGGGTGAAAACGTTTATGACCATCCTTTCCAATGGGGATCCCGCCGTACAGGTCCGGATCTTGCACGTGAAGGGGTAAAAGGTGGAAAAATCTACAAACCCGATTCATGGCACTATGAACATTTTGTAAATCCGCAAAAAACCAACATTCAGTCAATCATGCCACCATATCCGTGGTTGGCTAAAAACGACCTGGATATTGAAAGTACTCCAAAAAAAATCCGGGCTATGCAAACGCTTGGTGTACCTTATCCTGAAGGATATGATGAAAAAGCCATTGCCGACCTTAAAGCTCAGGCCGCACAAATTGCCGGCGGACTCCGACAGGCTGGTATTGAGGTTGAAGACCAAAAAGAGATCATTGCACTGATTGCTTACATGCAACGTCTGGGTACTGATATTACAAAAAACTCAGGAATGGCTAATAATTAATTTGATTCATTATGTCGAAAATTGTCGGAAAATTACTGGAAGATGTTACCTGGTTGCAAAACCTCTCTGGGTTTCTTACCCTCTTTTTCCTGGCACTTTTTATAGTGCTGGTAGTGAGAGTATTTCGCTGGAAGAAGGAAAAGGTGGAAGAATATAAAAACCTGCCTCTTACTGACAATGATTCCGATGATCTTTAACAAAATAAACATCAAGCAATATGACAACAGAAGATACAACAAAAAATACAAATCAGGATTACGAATTAGACACGCTTACCAATGAGCGCCTGATTAAAGACCATGAGTACGATGGCATTAAAGAATTGGACAATGACCTTCCGCCATGGTGGAAATGGTTATTCTATATCACCATTGTTTTTGGTATTGTTTATATGATCCGCTTATGGGTACTTGATTCAGATGATCTATACCAAATCCGGGAATATGATGCTGCCATGGCTGAAGCCAAAGATAATGCGGCTTCTCAGCCCACAGCTCAATTTGAAATTAAAGTCCTCACGGATGATGCTTCACTGGCAAACGGAAAAGAAACATGGGACAAAATTTGCCAGGTTTGCCACTTATATGATGGTGGAGGTTTGGTAGGTCCTAATATGACTGATAATTACTGGATCCATGGCAATACCGTAGAGGATATGTTCAATACAGTTACCAATGGTGTTATCGAAAAAGGGATGATCCCTTACAAAGATCAGCTTTCACCAACTCAGCGTTTGGAGGTGATCAGCTTCATCATCGAAAAGCTCCATGGAACCACCCCTGCAAATCCCAAAGCACCGCAGGGAGAAGAAATGGCATGGCCTTATTAGATTAATAATTAAGTTGAAAAATTTGGCAATAGGGTTCTATTGCCAAATTTTTTGATCAATTGAGATATATTGAAAATAATTAGATGCGTTAAATATGTCAGAAGAAAACAAAAACACACAGGGAAGTTTCAGGGATAAATTAACTACGGTAAACGCCGATGGCAAACGGGTTTGGGTTTATCCTAAAAAGCCCAAAGGGAGGTTATACAACTATCGTAAAATAGTAGCCGCCATTTTGCTGCTTTTTTTATTCGTAATTCCTTTTATCAAGTATAAAGGCGATCCACTGGTGCTTTTAAATGTCCTCGAAAGAAAATTTATCATCTTCGGAGTAATTTTCTGGCCACAGGATTTTCATCTGATTGTGCTCAGTATTATTTCACTGGTTGTATTTATTATTTTGTTTACCGTGGTTTTTGGCAGGATATTCTGCGGATGGGTTTGCCCACAAACCATTTTTATGGAATTTGTTTTCCGGCAGGTTGAATACTGGATTGAAGGCGATTACAACAAACAAAAAAAACTGGCCAGACAAGAGTGGAATTTTGAAAAAGTCTGGAAAAAATCACTTAAGCATATCATCTTTTTCACATTCGCTTTTCTGGTGGCCAATACTTTTTTGGCCTACCTCATCAGCATTGATGAACTCAAGCTTTTGATCACTGATGGCCCGCTGCAACATGCCGTTACCTTTCTGGCAGTGGTAGTATTTTCAGGCGCATTCTATTTCATTTTTGCCTTTTTCCGGGAGCAGGTTTGTACCATTGCCTGCCCATACGGCAGATTACAGGGTGTGTTACTTGATGAAAAATCAATTGTTGTGGCTTATGACCATGTCAGAGGTGAGCCGAAAGGAAAACATAACCCCCTTGAAGACAGAGATGCCAGCGGGAAAGGTGATTGTATAGATTGTCATAGTTGTGTTATGGTTTGTCCCACAAATATCGACATCAGGAACGGCACCCAACTTGAATGTATCAATTGCACTGCTTGTATTGATGCGTGTGATGCTGTTATGGACAGGATCAAGCGGCCCCGCGGACTGATCCGATACGATTCGGAGAAAGGTATTATGGAAGGCAAAAAGTCAATTTTCACTCCCAGATCCATTGCATATTCAGTTTTCCTAACTGCTCTGTTGATCCTGGTTGGAACTCTTTTTGCATTCCGAACCGATTTTGAAACCACCATCTTACGCCAAAGAGGAACACTTTTCCAGGAATATGGCGACGATAGTTACAGCAATATTTACGAATTGGAAGTAGTAAATAAAACCCGCGAATCCCATACCGTTGAGCTTAAATTACTGGAACCTGCCGGACAGGTGATCCCTATGGGTGATAAACTGGTAATTGAAAAGGGTGAAGCCAAATCAGGTGGATTCCTTGCTGTACTCAAAAAAGATCAACTAAAATCTTCGAATACAAAACTTAAATTTGGAATATACTCCGATGGAAAAATGATTGATGAATACGAAGTAACATTCATTGGTCCTCCTTCATTGGATAAATAATACACTTATGCGTATTAAATGGAATTGGGGCACCGGGATATTGATCGGGATCATTGCTTTTATGGCATTTATTATTGGTCTGGTTTATTTTTCTGTTCAACAAAATTTTGATCTTGTTGAAAGGGATTATTATCCCAAAGCCCTGGAATATCAGCAGCAAATTGATAAGGAAGAAAATGCCAGAAAACTGGAGCAGCAGGTGATTGTTGAAAATACCGGCGACATGATACTGCTCGCATTTCAACCATTTTTTGTACCGGCTAACATTAGCGGAACCATCACATTTTATCGCCCTTCCGACAAAAAAGGTGATATCGTTTTTGAAATTGAAACCGATAGTTTGGGAAGGCAAAATTTCCCAACCGACATTTTACAGAATGGCCGGTACATCATTCAAATCAATTACAAAGTGGGCGATACCGAGTATTACCAGGAAGAGGCTTTGCTGATAAACATTTATTAAAAAATAGTTATGGAACTGATTACGGCATTTATGATTGGTTTGGTGGGAAGTCTCCATTGCCTTGGCATGTGTGGCCCCATAGCTGTAGCCATTCCCCTGCATAAACATAACTGGCCGTTAAAAATTGCCGGTGGGTTGTTATATAATATCGGGCGCACAATAACTTATGGCATCATGGGGGGTATATTTGGATTGCTTGGTTTGGGAATTGCCCTGGCCGGATTTCAGCAGTGGGCATCCATAGGTTTGGGAATTATAATGATCACTTCCGTATTATTTCCTGTAGTTTTTCGCGAAAAAATTAACTTCGACCGGATATTTACAGGGTATGCCATTAGGCTGATCGGACGTTTCCGTAATCTTTTTAAAAATCATTCTTTGCAATCTCTGCTTTTTATTGGAATTTTAAATGGCTTATTGCCCTGCGGATTGGTGTATATGGCCCTGGCAGGAGCAATCAATACCAACGATGTATTAATGGGAATCGTTTTTATGGTTCTGTTTGGCCTGGGCACAACTCCCGCCCTGCTGATACTTGCCCTGGCCGGTAATGTGTTGAGCGCAGGATTAAGAAGAAAAGTAAGTAAAGTTGTTCCTGTATTTATCGTCATTCTGGGCATCATATTCATCCTTCGTGGTTTAAGCCTGGGAATTCCATATATTAGTCCACCGGCTGAAAAACTTGAATTAAAACAAGGAGGCGGGATGAAAATGGAGATGAATATGCAGGAACCATGCTGCCATTAAGTCACTTAATAAGTATTTTATCAATACTTTTTTCTATTTGCAAAATTGGCTAAAACTTCATTAGGTCAGGTTATTTTTCTATTGCATGCAATGATATCCCCACCTTAGGCAAGTTGACATTCAACTTCAAAATTGCTATCTTTATCTCTTATAAAATAAATTCCTTTTATATCATTAGCATTAGTATAAGTTATGCTTATACCAACTACAATTTTAATTATAGTTATTGCCTTTCATTTGTAAAAAATAATCTTAAAAAACTCCACATGACAAATCATCATAACAATTCCTCAGGCATGCATGGTGCAGGAGGCGGGACCAAAAACCGTGACTGGTGGCCCAACCAATTAAATGTAAGAATTCTTAGGCAACATTCCGATAAATCGGACCCCATGGGTAAAAGTTTTAACTATGCTGAGGAATTTAAAAAACTGGATTTAAAAGCAGTAAAAAAAGATCTTGAAAAAGTGATGACCGACTCCAAAGACTGGTGGCCTGCGGATTTCGGGCATTATGGCCCATTCATTATCCGAATGGCCTGGCACAGTGCCGGAACCTATCGCATACATGATGGCCGGGGCGGCGGGGGCACCGGTTCACAACGATTTGCGCCACTGAATAGCTGGCCCGACAATACCAACCTTGATAAAGCCCGGCGCCTGATATGGCCTGTTAAACAGAAATACGGCAAAAAAATTTCCTGGGCTGATCTTATGATCCTTGCAGGAAATGTAGCCCTTGAATCAATGGGTTTTAAAACATTTGGATTTGCAGGTGGTCGTGAAGATATTTGGGAACCACTGGAAGATATATACTGGGGTTCGGAAAAGGAATGGCTCGACGACAAACGCTATTCGGGTGAAAGAAAACTTGAAAACCCGCTGGCAGCTGTCCAAATGGGATTGATATATGTAAACCCCCAGGGCCCCAATGGAGAACCGGATCCGGTTAAATCAGCGCAAGATATCCGCGAAACATTCAAACGAATGGCTATGAACGACGAAGAAACGGTGGCACTGATCGCTGGAGGTCACTCATTCGGGAAAACACACGGAGCAGGGCCGGCTACACATAAAGGCCCCGAACCTGAAGCTGCCGGCATGGAAGAACAGGGTTTTGGATGGAAAAGCAGTTATGGCTCCGGAAAAGCCGGTGATACCATTACTGATGGAGAAGAGGTAACCTGGACTGAGACTCCAACCAAATGGAGCAATAACTTTTTCGAAAACCTCTTTAAATATGACTGGGAACTAACCAAAAGTCCGGCTGGTGCCTGGCAAATGGTAGCAAAAGATGCTGACGAGGTGATACCCGACGCACACGATGAATCGAAAAAACACAAGCCCACTATGCTGGTATCAGACCTTGCTTTGCGTTTTGATCCGGAATATGAAAAAATTTCCCGTCGCTTTCTTGAAGATCAGGATGCATTTGCAGATGCTTTTGCACGGGCCTGGTTTAAACTTACACACCGAGATATGGGCCCAAAGAGCCGTTATCTCGGATCGGAAGTACCGGAAGAAGAATTGCTATGGCAGGATCCGGTTCCGGCAGTAACACACAAACTGGTTGATGATAAAGATATTGCAGATTTAAAGACAAAGATAGTCGCTTCCGGTCTTTCAGTTTCAGAACTGGTTTCAACGGCCTGGGCATCTGCATCTACCTTCCGCGGATCGGATAAAAGAGGCGGAGCCAACGGGGCACGCATTCGTTTGGAACCCCAAAAGAACTGGGAAGTTAATAACCCTGCCCAATTATCCAAAGTACTGAAAACACTGGAAGGTATTCAACAAGCATTTAACAGCAATCAACTGGGTAGCAAAATGATATCAATGGCCGACCTGATCGTACTTGCAGGTTGCGCAGGTGTTGAAAAAGCAGCCAGGGATGCAGGTTTTAATGTTGAGGTTCCATTTACTCCCGGTCGCACTGACGCAACACAGGAAATAACCGACGTGGAAGCTTTTGAGATATTGGAACCCATGGCTGATGGTTTTCGAAATTACCTGGGAACAAAATACATGGATTCGACAGAGGCTATGCTGATCGACAGAGCGCAACTACTCACCCTGACAGCTCCTGAATTGACCGCACTGATCGGGGGAATGCGGGTACTTGGAACCAACTGGGATGCGTCGGATCACGGTGTTTTCACCAGCCGGAAAGGACAGCTCACCAATGACTTTTTTGTGAACCTGCTCGATATGAGCACCGGATGGAAGCCTGTAACTGAGGATAAAGAAACATTTGAAGGACGTGACCGCAGTTCGGATGAACTGAAATGGACTGCAACACGGGCGGACCTTGTTTTTGGATCGAATTCGGAATTACGTGCTCTCGCTGAAGTGTATGCATGCGAGGATGGTAAGGAAAAATTCGTGAACGATTTTGTAGCAGCCTGGCATAAGGTGATGATGGCAGACAGGTTTGACCTGTTGTAGCAACAGAATTTGACAGCAAGCATGAGTATAAAGGTGATTCAAAATTGGATCACCTTTTTTTACACCGGGTCAGCTGCAACAAACTTTGAAGCGTTTCGTGAAGTTTCTATCCGATCGTAAAGAACCCGGATAATACGATTATACAATTCGTTTCCAAGCAATTTGTCCTCAACTCCTGCATCAATATTGGGATTGTCATTTACTTCAATCAGGTAAACCTCTCCATTCACTTCCTTTAAATCCACCCCATATAATCCATCACCGATGAGTGCTGCTGCCTTAAGTGCAGTTTTAATTACTTTTTCGGGTACTTCCGGCACAGGGACAACTTCAAAAGTTCCTTCGCGATCTTCTTTGCTTCCTTCCCAATTGTAAATTTGCCAGTGACCACGCGCCATAAAATATTTGCATGCAAATAAAGGCTCATTATTTAAAATACCGATTCGCCAGTCAAAATCCGTAGGAATAAAAGATTGTGCAATTATCAGGTCAGAAGATTTAAAGAGTATCTTTAATTGTTGCAACAATTCATCCCTGTTATTTACTTTTTTCACACCCGTCGAAAAAGAACCATCGGGTGCTTTTAATATTAATGGAAACTGCAAATTTTCCGTTTTCATTTGCCGAACTGATTCCCTTGAAATAACGGTAGATGCCGGCATCTTTATCCGGTTCAGGGCCATACGCTCGTATAAATATATTTTGTTCGAACAGCGTAAAATCGACCAGGGCTCATCAATCACTACCAGCCCCTCGGAATAAGCCATCCGCGAAAAACTGTAGGTGTAGTTATTGACGTTGGTGGTTTCACGAATGAGCAAAGCATCAAATTCGCTTAAACGGTTCAGGTCATCTTTATTGATCAGCTCCACATAAAAACCCTGCCGGTCGGCTGCGGCTTTAAATTTATCCAGTGCCCGCTGATTGGATGGGGGATTTGTATCATTGGGATTGATCAAAATGGCCAGGTCATATTTATAGTTTTTGAGGCGTGGAATGGCAAACCTTTTTCGACTGAAATAATCCTCCATCATTGTTTTGAGAATTTCGGTTTCGCCTTCCGAAATTTTATCTATTCCCAGGGGAACCACCTTTTGAATATACCATTTATCGCTGTGTGTAAAACTGATCTTCAGTGCAGGTGTTTCAAACAGTTTGTATAATCTTGATGCCAGCGCTTTGTATTTATCATCCAAACACTGCCCAAAATAAATGGTAATTTCAAATTTGGGTTCCGGCAAACCGTTCAATGATTTCTGCAGCAGGTCATCCATTTCGGTGGAAAGACTTTTTACAATGGAGATATTGCGGTAATCGCCAATGGTAGCTACACTTGGTATCACCCGGTGATCGCGCGCTGAGGCAAGCAGCGACACATAATATCCCAGACTCTGATAACGATACGAGTTACAAAGGTTGAAAACCCTGGCATTTTTAAGTTCCTGGTATTTTATATCGGTAATGTATTGCCTGGCGGTGATCACCTTCACATTTTCAATATCGCAGGTAAAACTTTTTTTATGATCAACAATGATCAGGTTTTCACGGGGTCTTTTAATTTTTTTGTTCACCAACTGAAGTTCCATTTTCACCGCATCTTTGCCCGGGGCATAATAATCAGGCAATTGCACCAACTGTGTAAATCCGAAGCTCTCATACCATGAGATCAGCTTTTTATCCTCAGCCCAGGCTTCCAGGCTTATTTTATGAAAACCACCCTCGCGGGCCCGTTCCACACAGCGATGAACCATGGCTACTCCCACCTGTTGACCCCTGAACTCAGGCAATACGGCTATGGAATATATGCGAATGGCATGTTTGTATTTATAAATGATCAATGAACCCGCTTGCTTCCAGTTATTACCAGTTTTTATCCGGCTTAATAAAACCTCCTGAATGGGGCTGTTGAAGGCCATTCGCAATATTCTGCGTGAAGAACGTTGGAAATCCGGAAAACAAGTGTTTTCAATATGCTCCAGAAAAGGTAGATCCTCAGGAGTTGCCTTTGTAAGTTTAACTTTCATGTGTGCAAATAATCAAGCGATTATTCATATAAGAATTAGGATTTTTATACTGCAAAGATACTCTCAGGATGAATCTCTTTAACGGGGGGTGAGGATTTTTTACTATGGTTTTTGATAAAAGCGTTTGAGTTGAAGTGGAATGGAATTTATTTTAAAACCATTTAACGTCTTGCTTCGATGGTTTATTCATTTTTATTAATATTGTATATCAATATCTCAGAAGAAAATGAAGTATTTTTTAACCATTATTACCCTATATATATTTACTATCACATCAAATGAATTGTATGCACAATTCAACTTATCAGTTGGGCCACCTCCTGAAAATCTTGTACAGGAAATATGTGATACTTCAATAATCTTTAATAATGTTGAATACATTGGAACAAACGTTTCAAATGCAATATTTTCAGCTAATACAGTTACAGATTTAAATATGGATCAAGGAATAGTTATTACAACTGGTTATGCAAATGATTTTATCGGGCCAAATAATAGTACTCAAACAGGAACTTCCTTCGGATATGATGGACTTCCAATTATGGATAGCTTATTCGGAATGTCTTCCTATGACATTAACTATTTAGGATTTGATTTTACAACTTCATATGATATGGTTCAGTTGAAATGTATTTTTGGCTCAGAGGAATATCCAGAATTTGTTTATTATGGGGAAGGAGTAGGGTTTTTTGTTTCAGGGTCAAGTCCTTTTGGTGGTTTTTACACTGACAGCTTAATCGGATATGTTCCGGGCACGACAGATTATATAGGAGCTCATAGCATAAACAATGTAATTCCATCCAATGAGTGGTTTTATGTTGATAACATTGGAGGGGTTTATATTGATTACGATGGATTCACAACTCCTCTATTTGTTGAGTTCTATGTCCAACCTGATTCTATATATAACATCAAATTAATGATAGCTGATGCATTTGATGCCTATATGGATTCCGGGTTTTTCATTGAGAAGGGAAGTTTCAAGGGCGTTAACTCAACAGACATAACAGAATTCAGCTTTTTAGCTACAAATAACTTAAATATAAATGAAGATTATTTTGGAGAAATTGTAAACGATACCATATTTTTCAGTTTTCCTTATGCAACTGATCTAACGAATTTTATTTCTACATTTTCATTACGAAAAGATGCGCATGCATTTATAGATGGGGTATTGCAAGTTTCTGATTCGACAATAAATAATTTCACAGCACCTTTAAATTATTCAATTATTTCCGCCACCGGAGCATCAAAAGAATACACCATCGAATGTGATATTTTACCCAACTCAGAAAACCAGATATTGGCATTTGACTTCCAAGTTGAAAACAATCCTGAACTTCCATTTGATATTGAAGGAGTGATAAATCAGAATTATATTTATTGTGCATTTCCTCCTGGAGTTTCTACTTCAAACCTTATTGCAATATTTGAATTATCTGAACAAGCTTCAGCATGGATTGGAGATGAATATCAGATTTCTGGAGTTACTCCTAATGATTTTTCTGATACTCTTTATTATAAGATTGTAGCAGGAAATAATGACACTAATGTATATAAGGTTTATGTTGATTATGAAACCATAATAACTTCCAAGATTAACGAAACTTCTTTTATCTTTCCAAATCCTACCAGCAATTATATTTATATTAATGGTTTTTCAAATACAGAATTCAAACTCTATAAACTATCAGGAGAGTTAGAATTTTCATCTTTCTTAAAAAGCGATAATGAAAAAATAGATATATCAAATTTTAAAGCTGGGACTTATTTTGTAATGATTAGATCCACCAAATACACGATCTCAGATAAATTATTAATTAATTAACGTACTACTTAATAATTTTTGAAGAGGTTTAACATTTTCTTAACGACCGCAATAAATTTTCTCCCTATTTTTGTCTTCACAAATTCAGAAAAATGACAATCAATTCTTCAAATATCTGGTGGTGGCGCAACACAATCTTCCTTGTGTCGTGACCGGAGTATTTGCAGAATAATTGATATTAAAGATAAGTATCAGAGGCGTGCCGGAAAACGGCACGCCTTTTTTTGTTTACCCAGCATTGTCAAGCAAATTGACAATGCTGCCCGCAGGGCTGACGAAAAGCATTGAAAACAATGCTTTTGTCAGGGTAAATGCCGACATTGAAAATGTATTAATGAATATACATTATAAAAAGGTGTGATTGTTCATTTTCAATCGTCGGTATTGAGAAAAATGAAATACGCTGTTTAATAGAGTTTGTAAAAAAAATATGTAAATTATTTATTCATTTAACCAAATTAATATTTCAGATTATGACAAAAATGAGAAAAGTGTTTTTGAGCGAAAAAGAGATGCCAACCCAATGGTACAACATTCAGGCGGATATGCCCAACGCTTGTCAGCCTCCGCTGCATCCGGCAACCCGGCAACCCGTTGGCCCCGACGACCTGGCTCCTCTTTTCCCGATGGAGCTGATCAAACAGGAAGTTACAAGAGACCGTTTTGTGGATATACCCGAAGAGGTTCAGGATATATATAAGATATGGCGTCCCAGCCCGCTCATCCGTGCAATCAACTTTGAAAAAGCACTGGATGCGCCGGTGAAGATCTATTATAAAAATGAAAGTGTAAGTCCGGCCGGGTCGCACAAACCCAACACGGCTGTTCCCCAGGCTTATTACAATTATAAAGAGGGCGTTAAAAAACTGACTACCGAAACCGGTGCCGGTCAATGGGGAAGCGCCCTGAGTTTTGCCTGTGGCTTTTTTGGAATCGAATTACAGGTATTCATGGTGAAGGTGAGTTATAATCAGAAACCTTATCGTAAGTCGATGATGAACACCTGGAATGCCAATGTTGTAGCCTCGCCAAGCACACTTACACAGGCCGGTCGCAAAATTCTGGAAATGGACCCCGATTCACCGGGAAGTCTGGGAATTGCCATCTCAGAAGCTGTGGAAGCTGCCGTAACCGACCCGGCTGCCAAATACAGCCTGGGCTCCGTGTTAAACCATGTGTTGCTGCACCAAACCATTATCGGGCTCGAAGCACTCAAACAATTCGACATTGCAGATGACTACCCGGATGTAGTGATCGGTTGTTTTGGTGGTGGCTCCAACTTTGCCGGAATTTCTTTTCCTTTCCTTAAGGAGAACCTGACCAATGGCAAAAACTCCCGGATCATTGCAGTAGAGCCTGAATCCTGTCCGAAGCTAACCCGTGGGAAATTCATGTATGATTTTGGGGATACTATTGGTATGACACCGTTGATGCCCATGTACACATTGGGCCATAATTTTATGCCGCCAAAGATACATGCAGGTGGTTTGCGTTATCACGGTGCTGGTCCAATCGTAAGTCAGTTGCTGAAAGATAAACTGATTGAAGCTTCGGCGGTTCCACAAAAAGAGTGTTTTGATGCAGGTGTTAAGTTTGCCCGTTCAGAAGGCATTATTCCGGCCCCTGAGTCCACCCATGCCATTGCGCAGGTGATCCGTGAAGCGGAGCAAGCCAAACGGGAAGGCAAAAAGAAAACAATACTGTTTAATCTTTCGGGTCATGGCCTGGTGGATATGGCGGCATATGATCAGTATTTTGCCGGTCAACTTGAGGATTTCAGTGTAACACAAGAGGAGATTGAGGAGAGTATTGCGAAACTGGCGGTGTTGACAGCTTAATTGGGGTTTAGTAAGAAAATGATTTGAAACGTCAGAGTGATCCGCCGGCCGGCGGATCGCTTTGATACATTTTTTAATTTATTAATGGCTAAAGCCTTTTGGTTTTATAATGATAAACCGGGCTAAAGCCCGGTTGAAAAGTAAGCTAGATTCAAAGATTCAATCATTCAGACTTTCTTATTCGTCGGATCCTTTTTTTGATTTTAATATATTTAATTGTGAGATCTTTTTAATTTGATTGCATCGGGCTTCAGCCCGATGTACAATTAATAAGCTCGTCCTGGCTTTAGCCATTAATCAATAATTATTATGACTGCACCTTATCCAAAGACCTCAATCGCTCCAACAAAGGCGGATGCGAATAATAAAAAAACACATAGGCCGGATGCGGACGCAGATTACTCAGGTGATTCACCGAAAGTTTCTTAAGGGCATCCTGTAAGGGTTTTGAACTATAATTTTCGCCGGCATAACGATCAGCAGCAAATTCATTCTTACGTGAGATCACATTCATGATCAATCCAAGCACCAGTGAAATAGGGCCATAAAGCAAACCAAAAGTAAGGATCGACATATGAAAACTGATCTCCTTTGCACCCAAAGCTCCTGAAAGCACCGGGTCACCCAGAAACAGTGACAATATATACAGCATAATTCCCATTTGTACGATGGATAAAATGGTTCCCGTTAGGGTATGTTTTTTCTTGTAATGACCGATTTCATGCGCCAGCACACTCACCAGTTCTTCATCTGTATGGTCTTTTATGAGTGTATCAAACAGAACAATTCGCTTTTTCGCACCCAATCCGGTAAAATAAGCATTGGCTTTGGTGGAACGTTTGGAGCCGTCCATCACAAAAATATTCTGCAACTTAAATCCAACTTGCATAGCAAACGCCTCAATTTTTGAACGGAGTGATCCATCCTCCAAAGGTTCCTGTTTATTGAATAGGGGTACAATAATATTGCTGTAAAACATGGTCATAAAGATGGTAAATCCACTGATAACACCCCAGGCAATCAGCCAGAACCACTCCCCTGTTGATTCATAAATCCAGATGATGAGCGCCATTAATCCTCCCCCGATGATTGCCGCCAGCAGCCAGCCTTTTAATTTATCGAGGATGAAAGTTCTTGGTGTGGTTTTATTAAATCCGAATTTTTCTTCGATCACAAAGGTGCTGTAAATGGAAAGCGGAGTGGATAAAATATCAGCAGCAAATCCTAAAATCCCGAAAAAGAGCAAAGCCATCAGGATAGGGTTTTGGGTGTATCCTCTTACAAAATCATCCAGCCACGCAAATACGCCAAAGAAAAGAATGGCAAGCATAACAATTAAACTTAAGGTGCTGGTGAAAAATGAAAAACGGGATTTCACTTTGTCATATTCCTGCGACTCACGGTATTTTTCAGCGTCGTATATGCCGGCAAGTTCTGCGGGCAGGTCGTTTGAACGGCGCGTTCCGTTGAGATAATCGAGTAAACGCTCAAGCAGGTAGTCAAAAATAATAATGACTATAATGATATTAAAAACAAGCTGTTCCATCCATTTCAGAATTTGTAACTTTTAACCAAACAAATCTATTGCTTGTTCATTGCGGCGAAATACTTTTTAGTTTCATTTACCACAACCGACGAAAGCAATAGTAAAGCGATAAGGTTGGGAATGGTCATAAAGGTGATCACCATATCCACAAAATGCCACACCAGGTCGAGCCCCCAAATGGCACCCAGAAAAACAAATGCACCATAAACATAACCGTATGGTTTAATATATTTTTCACCGAATAAATAGTTCACCGCCCGGCTTCCGTAATACGACCAGCTGATGATCGTTGAAAAAGCAAACATCATCAGTCCGCCGGCCACAATATGTTTACCAATTCCCTCAATCCCTATTTTGCTTAATCCTGTTTCCATGGCTAAGGTAGTCATCCTAACCCCTTCCTTGTCCAGTTCCCACGCACCGGTAAGGATGATCATAAGGGCTGTGAGTGTACAAATTATAATGGTATCAACGAGAGGTTCGAGTGAGGCAACTAATCCTTCCCTTGCCGGCCATTCGGTTTTAGCTGCCGCATGGGCTATGGGTGCCGAACCCTGTCCTGCCTCATTGGAAAACAATCCACGGCGAACACCCATTAAGAGAGTCATTAAAAAAGCTGAACCAAAAAACCCTCCGGCTGCAGCTTTCCCGGTAAACGCATCGGCAAAGATCACGGTGAAGGCATACGGGATGCGGTCATATTCCAATGCTATAATAAGGATGGCACTTAAAAAATAAACAATGGCCATAAATGGAACCAACCGCGAGGTAACCTCAGCTATTCTCTTTATTCCCCCTACAATAACCAGCAATGATAAAAGCGCTATGATGCCTCCCGAAATGTACTTGTTGATGTGGTATGTTCCCAGCAATGCCTCCGACATCGAGTTTGACTGTGCCATATTTCCTGTTCCGAGCGAACATAAAATTGCAGCCACAGCAAAAATAACAGCCATAACTTTGGCGAGTCCGCCCAGTTTGTTTTTTAGCCCGTGTTCCATGTAATACATGGGTCCGCCTGAAACGGAACCATCCGAATTGAATCTCCTGAATTTATGAGATAGGGTGCATTCGCTATATTTAAGTATCATTCCTAAAAACCCGGTTACCCACATCCAGAAGATAGCTCCCGGACCACCCCAACCAATGGCTAAAGCAACTCCCACAATGTTTCCGGTTCCAACTGTAGCTGAAAGAGCAGTGGTCAGAGCTTTAAAGTGATTTACATCTCCCTTGTCTTCATCCCGGTCGTATTTTCCGGCCACTACCAAAATACTGTGGCGCAGTTTGGTTATGTTTAAAAATCTCAGTTTGAAAATGAAATACAATCCGGTTGGGATAAGCATTAGCAAAACCGCAAATCCACCAATGTAATCGTTATACCAAACCATTAGTGAATCAATCTTTTCAAGAATACCCATGTGAGAAAATTTTTATTAAAAGACCAGCTAATTTAAACAAAGTTGATATAATTGCCCTGAACCAAATCATGGCAGATTGCTTTATTTATTGTGACGATATTTTATCACAGTAATATTTTCACGGGTGATCAATCCCTCCTGAACCGCTTCATCCAAAAACGGAATGATCAGATCAATGCGATCGGCTTCATCCACAATTTCAATAACGATGGGAAGATCCTCTGAAAGGCGCAATACCTTGGTAGTATGAATCCGGCTTGCGGCGCCATATCCCATTGATCCGCGAAAAACAGTAGCTCCGGCAAGGTTTATTTCACGGGCTTTCTTTACGATTTCCTCATAAAGAGGACGACCCTGCCAGGTGTCGTTTTCGCCAATGTAAATCCGGAGCGCCTGCCCGATAACTGGAAATTTCATATGGTTTATTTTAAGTTCACAATTAAAAAACGAATGAGAAAATATCCGGCAAAAACCGCAGCAATAGCAAGCAGATTATTTGCCAGTAAATTAATGATTGCCATTTTGGTATCACCCGACCTGAATAAATTCATGCTTTCAAGCGCATAGGTTGAAAAGGTAGTATAACCGCCTAAAAGTCCTACAAAAATGAACATTCGCATATTGGGCGAAATTCCCTTTTGTTCGAACAAACCCCACAAAAATCCAATTATCAAAGCCCCGGTGGCATTCACCATGAGTGTTCCCCACGGAAACAATCCGCTGATGTATTTATGTGTAAGGCCAGATATTCCATATCTTAACAGAGAGCCCAGGGCACCTCCGGCCAGCAGGTAAACTATTTTCAACATTTATTGAAATTTATTGATTGACACAATAACTTGTGTAAAAACAAGTTATTTACAATTGTTAAAGCAAGCAGTATTTGAAGCATGGAAATTAGCTTAAACCAACAAGTACTTTTATATCATACAAATTACGTTAAAATTACAAGCAATATCGAATTTATAAAATCGTTACTTTTGCACAAATTTTCAAAAATCTAATCTTATTAAAACATTCATGAAGCGACTATTTCTTTTCTTATCCGGCACCCTCGTCTTTTTTAGTTGGGCAATGGCTCAAAATGTTGATGAGTGGAATGGGCAGCAGGCAACACAAAACACAATTACTACCGCCGTTCCATTCTTAAATATAGGACCTGATGCCCGCAGTGGTGGCATGGGAGAGCTTGGAGCAGCCACCGAACCCGACGCCATGTCGCAACACTGGAACCCGGCTAAATATCCGTTCATTGATAAACAAATGGGATTTTCAGTTTCATACAGTCCCTGGTTAAGAAAACTCGTTAATGATATTAATCTTGCCTATTTAAGTGGTTACGCCAAAATTGATGATCGGTCGGCGGTTTCAGCATCACTAAAATTTTTCTCACTGGGTGATATTACTTTCACCGATGAATTCGGAACTGTAATTGGAAATTTCCGCCCCAGTGAATTTGCTGTTGATGGAGGTTATTCCAGGAAATTTTCAGATAAATTATCCGGTGCAGTAGTGGGTAGGTTTATTTATTCAAACCTCACACAAGGCCAAACCGTACAGGGACAGTCAACCAAACCCGGCACTTCAGTAGCCGCTGATATTGCGATGTATTACACCAATGAAATTGAAGTTAACTGGTTAGAATCCTCAGAATTCAGTTTTGGCGTTAACTTATCAAACCTGGGTGCCAAAATATCTTATTCAAACGATGATACCGACCGCGACTTTATCCCTACCAATCTTCGGTTTGGACCATCATGGCTGATGAATATTGATGAATACAACAGCATTCGCCTTTCGATGGATATTAATAAATTGCTGGTTCCAACTCCTCCCATTTATGCAGTGGATTCAACAGGACAACCTATCCTGGATGATGCTGGAAATCCACAGATATATAAAGGAAAAGATCCTGATGTTTCGCCTGTTCAGGGAATGATTCAAAGCTGGTACGACGCACCGGATGGATTCAGCGAAGAGATCAAAGAGTTTATCTGGGTGGTTGGAGCTGAATACTGGTATGATAAACAATTTGCGATCAGGGCCGGTTATTTCCACGAAAGTGAAATGAAAGGTAACCGTAAGTTTTTTACCCTTGGAGCTGGATTGAGATACAATGTATTTGGTTTGGATTTTTCATACCTGATACCAACTGCTCAGCAAAATCCACTTCAAAACACCCTGCGTTTTACACTTACCTTCGACTTTGACGGATTTCAAAATCAATAACGATTGATTAAAATAATATAAACAAGGCCGGTATCAATTGATATTGGCCTTTTTTGTATTTTCATTGAACCAAAGTAAGGTACTTGCGTATAAAATGCCAATACCTCTTAAAATAAACCCACAATGACGATTAAAGTTGGATTTGGATTCGATGTACACCAGTTAAAGGACGGCGCTGATCTTTGGATTGGCGGGGTAAAGATTCCTGCAGAAAAAGGAGCTGTAGGCCATTCAGATGCCGATGTTCTTATCCATGCAATTTGCGATGCACTTCTGGGAGCCATCAATCTCCGCGATATAGGGACCCATTTCCCCAATACGGATCCACGGTACAAAGGAATCAGCAGCCTTAAACTTTTACAGGAAGTTTGTACCAGGGTTATCGAGAATGGCTATACCGTTAATAACATCGACACAACGGTAAGTCTTGAAGACCCCAAAATTTCAGAGTACATCCCCCAAATGAAGGAAAAACTGGCTGAAGCTTCCTGTCTTACTATTGGAGATATCTCAATAAAAGCTACTACTACCGAGAAGTTAGGATTTACCGGACGCAAGGAAGGTATCGCAGCTTATTGTGTTGCATTGGTTAAAAAGGTAGCCTGATCATTTCACCCTGAAATCCAGCATTTTTTTATCCTCGATATACCCAACGAGATGATCGTTTATTTTAACAGGGCCAACACCGGCAGGAGTTCCGGTAAAAATCAGATCACCCATTTTTAGTGTTACAAATTGCGACAGATAGGAAATAATATGATCCACTGAAAAGATCATCAGGGTAGAACTGCCATCCTGCACCTTTACGCCATTTAATTCAAGGTAAAAACGAATGTCATCTTTATGCTGCAATTCATCAAGTTTGATAAATTTACTTATAGGTGCCGAATGATCAAAAGCCTTGGCAACCTCCCAGGGCAAGCCCTTTTCCTTGCACTTCGACTGAATATCACGGGCAGTAAAATCAATGCCTAAACCAATTTCATCATAATAGGTATGCGCAAATTTCTCCTGGATGTGTTTCCCGTTTTTACTGATCTTTATCACCAACTCCGTTTCATAATGGATATCCTTACTGAACTCAGGATAAAAAAAAGGGCGGTTTCTTATCACAAGGGAGGTATCGGGTTTCATAAAAAAAACGGGGGCCTCCGGCAAAGGGTTATTCAGTTCGCGGGCATGCTCTACATAATTCCGGCCAATGCAAATGATCTTCATAAATTGTTAATTAAAGGTGAAATTGGTGCAAAAATATCGATTAAAACAATGGTTTTGACCAAGATAAATTACCAACACCTGTTTGTTAAAACTTTTGTAAAAATCGGAAAATGGTGTTAATAAAAAAAATCGTTTTAAAATGGATGATACAACACTTATGTACCTACTTTTGAAACATGCAGGATCAAGAGAAACAACCAACCAAGCGTTCTGATGTCCAGAGCATTACAAAAAACAGGATACAGAAAAACAATCTTCAGATGGCCTTTTCTGAGCATGGTCGTGTACCACCTCAGGCAGTTGATCTGGAAGAAGCAGTTTTAGGAGCATTGATGCTGGAGCAAAATGCGCTCACAGCAGTGGTAGATATTTTAAAACCGGATGTGTTTTACAAGGAAGCTCATCAGGTAATTTATGCAGCTATTCATCGCCTTTTTGCCAAATCGGAACCCATTGATATTTTAACGGTTACCAATGAACTAAAATCATCCGGCGAACTGGAACTGATTGGTGGCGCTTATTATATTACCCAACTCACAAACCGTGTTGCATCTACCGCCAATATTGAATATCACGCAAGGATCATCAGTCAAAAATTCATTCAGCGGGAATTAATCAAACTCTCCTCTGAGATCATCAAAGATGCCTTTGAGGATACAACCGATGTATTTGATTTATTGGATAAAGCCGAGAAAAACCTTTTTGCTGTTAGCGAAACCAACTTCCGCAGGGATTATGACAGCATGCAGTCGCTGGTGCGTGAAGCCATTAAAGATATTGAATCAGCCCGTGATCATGAGGGCAACCTTCGCGGTGTGCCATCGGGCTTTACTGATGTTGACCGGATTACCGGCGGCTGGCAAAAATCAGATCTTGTGATCCTGGCCGCTCGACCGGGTATGGGAAAAACAGCCTTTGTACTCTCTATGGCTCGCAATATTGCCGTTGATTTTAACATTCCCTTGGCTATATTTTCATTGGAGATGTCGTCCATTCAGTTGGTAACCCGTTTAATCTCCAGCGAAACCCAGCTTTCGGCCGATAAACTAAAAAAAGGGAATCTGGAAAATTACGAGTGGGAACAACTTAATGCCAAGATTGGTAAACTGGTGGATGCTCCGCTGTTTATTGATGATACCCCTGCCCTATCCATTTTTGAGTTGCGCGCCAAATGCCGCCGTTTAAAAGCCCAACACGATATTCAAATGATCATCATCGACTATATTCAGTTGATGTCGACGGGTGGTGATAATAAAGGAAACCGTGAGCAGGAGATCAGTACCATTTCAAGGTCACTCAAGGCACTTGCCAAAGAATTGAATGTTCCGGTAATCACTCTTTCACAGTTGAACCGGTCGGTTGAAACCCGTGGTGGTTCAAAACGCCCCTTGCTTTCCGACCTTCGTGAATCTGGAGCCATCGAACAGGATGCCGACCTTGTGCTTTTTATTTATCGTCCGGAATATTATAAAATTGACCAGGATGAAGAAGGAAACTCAACACAGGGCCTGGCCGAGCTGATCATTGCCAAGCACAGAAATGGTGCCCTGGCTGATGTTAAAATGACCTTTATTGACCGGTTTGCAAAATTTACCGATTTCGACGGACCCGGTGGGTTTGAGTATCAGGGAGATATTTCGTCGGATTATGAATATCCGCAAGAAAACTCATATACCATTCCTTCAAGAATGGATGATATACCCGAGGACGATAATCCATTTTAATTAAACAGTATTTCTATTTTTGCGTTAACATTCATGGCTGGGAAATATACAGCCTGCGTAATCGTTTTAGCTGAAAGTTTTTTTGAATGAAAAAAATACTCCTATTCATATTTGTACTTTTCCTTTTCTTAAATACCAGGGCAGCCTACATTTTAATTCCGATGGACGAAACCCAGCAAAACCATCTGAAAGCTTATGGCATTGCATACTGGATTCTTGAAAAAGAGATAGAAATTGACTGGTTGCTGAATTACCGTGGTGGCAGCTTTATGTGTAAATATTATGATGTTATTGAACAGGAGTGTAAAATCCGGGGAGTGAGCTACCAGATAATAGCCGATGCACAATCCACAGCGATTTTATTAGAAATTTCGGACCCACAGGTAAATATGGACGCTGTGAAATTGCACAAAGCGCCTAAAATTGCGGTTTATTCACCCAAGAGCAAACAACCCTGGGACGATGCTGTAACCCTGGTTCTTACTTATGCTGAAATCCCTTACGATGTGGTTTACGACGAAGAGGTAATAAACATGAAGCTACCATTGTATGATTGGTTGCATTTACATCATGAAGATTTTACAGGACAATATGGAAAATTCTGGGCCCGTTACCGGGATGCCGACTGGTACCGGCAGGATGTGGCTTACAATGAAGAAATTGCACACAAACTGGGATTTAGCAAGGTATCGCAATGCAAACTGGCGGTGGCACAAAAAATCAGGGATTTTACGGCAGGAGGCGGTTACCTGTTTTCGATGTGCTCAGCCCCGGATAGTTATGATGTAGCGTTGGCAGCAGAAGGCGTGGATATCTGTGATTACATGTTTGATGGTGATCCGCCAGATCCGAATGCACAGGCTAAACTCGATTATTCCAAATGTTTTGCTTTCACTAATTTTACCATAAGCACCAATCCCTTTGAATACGAAATTTCTTCCATAGATGTTGATCCGCAGCAACGCCAAAGGATGGCCAATCCGCAAAATGATTATTTTTCATTGTTTGAGTTTTCGGCCAAGTGGGACCCGGTGCCAACCATGTTATGTCAGGATCATACGCAAGTGATCAAAGGATTCATGGGGCAAACCACTGCATTTCGCAAACAATATGTAAAACCCAATGTGCTGGTGATGGGCGAGAATAAATCACTTGGGGAGGTGCGTTACATCCATGGCGAATACGGCAAAGGCATGTGGACTTTCCTGGCAGGTCATGACCCGGAGGATTATCAGCATTTTGTGGGTGATCCACCAACCGATCTCAACCTACATCCGAACTCACCCGGTTTTCGCCTGATCCTGAATAATGTGTTGTTTCCAGCCGCGAAAAAGAAGAAGCAGAAGACCTAATTGGATCAATTAAGGATCATTTTCAAAAATGAATTTATTCAATTCAACTTCGTTAGTAGAAAAATATCCAGGACTTATTTTATAAATACTTCGAATTTTATCAGAATCGTAAAGATCATAAATTGATTGATTGAACATTGATATTGAAAGTTCATTTTGCTTTTTCCAGTTGAAATTATTTAAGGTTGCGAGTGCCTTAATATAATCCTTATAAGAAGTATGATCATTAAGTATCAGCAAAATTTTTTCATTTAAATCCCAACAATCTTCAAGAATTTTATCCAATTGATCAATCTCATAAATCTTTTGATTGATCAGAACATGGTTGGGTTCGGTAAATGCAATTCTAATTGTTGAATCATTTTTAATAATCCTTTTGTAGTACTCAATTGTAGGGTATAAAGGAGGTAATGGAACCTTTGGATCCGGGTAACTAAATTGATATGATGTATCTACATAACGTAACATGCCCAATCGGGCAATACCCAGATTACCAAGTGAGGGTGAATTACAGTTGTTTTGCCTAATCTGAACTACATAAAACCGCTGGAAGATTCTCATTTTAAATAGCTCCAAATCTACAATTTCAAGTGCGGACATAGGCACATTTTCATCAACGAACAACCGGGGTCTTATTAGTCTTTGCTCCGCTATATCATACAAACTTCGGATCAATTTTAATCTCTTTTCCAAATTGGATTGATCAACCTCAGCATTGTTAATGTAATACTTGTACGAACCAGGGTTGCTTTTATCAGGAATGATATAAATATCAAAAGTCAGTGAAAATTTAGCAATTTTATTGGGTCGCATTAACTTAACCTGAGGAATAGTAACGGCCACCTGGGTTTGTTTAACTTTTTCAAAGTAGTTTTGGAATTTTAACGGGACATAGAAGGCAAAAATTGAGGCTAATAAAACCAATACAAGAAAATGACCCAGTATATATTTCAGCTTTGTTTTAAAAACTATTATAAAACGGTTCCATAAATTGAAGAAAAGGAACAATAGGATCAATACAGGTAAAAAGATATAATCCGCAATAAACTCGAAACAATAATGTGCATTGAAAGACCCGAAAACGACCCACATATAAACTGTAAAGGCAAAAACGACATATAAAACGGCCCAGAAAACGCCCCTGACATATTCAATTATACTTTGTGTGTTTTTACTATATTTTTGCCTCCGTTTTACAGGTTTAGAGAACCAAATCTCCAACATAAAAAGCGAGCCAAATACAACTGACAAATAAGCGATTAGGAAATTCAACAAATAATATTGCTTCGCTGAGACCTGCCAGTTTTCGTTACTAAAAATCAATCTGAATAGTTGCAACGACTCTTTTAAACTCACCGCAAAAACATAAAACACAAATGAAAAAACCAGGAAAACTGCAATTCCGATCCACTTCCTATTTTTATCAAGAAGTTGAAAACTGAAGGTCGGTTTTAGTTCGAATTTTTCCAAGACTCCAAATCTGTAGCCAAGATACTAAAAAAGGCTGTCCAAAAAATGAACAGCCTTTAAGTCATAATAATTCTAAAATATTAGGCATTCAGCTTTTTAATCAGATTTAAAGCACTTCCTACCCTGAACCATTCTATTTGGTTGCTATTGTAAGTGTGATTCGCTTTAAATTCATCCTTTGAGCCGTCACTGTGATTAAGCACAACAGTTAAAGGTTTGCCTTCACTAAAATCCGTCAGTCCCAAAATATCAATTGTATCATCTTCCCTCACCTTATCATAGTCAGCCGGGTTAGCAAATGTAAGTCCCAGCATGCCCTGCTTTTTAAGGTTGGTTTCGTGAATGCGGGCAAATGATTTTACCAAAACCACTTTTACACCCAGGTGGCGGGGCTCCATGGCAGCATGTTCGCGTGACGAACCTTCACCATAATTTTCGTCACCTATTACAATCGTTCCCATTCCGTTGGCTTTATAAGTACGGGCAGTATCAGGCACAGGTTCATATTTTCCATTCAGTTCATTTTTCACTGAATTGGTTTGATCATTGAAATAATTTACTGCCCCTATGAGCATGTTATTTGAAATATTATCAAGATGACCACGGTAACGTAACCAGGGGCCTGCCATCGAAATATGGTCGGTGGTACATTTTCCTTTGGCTTTAATCAGCAGTTTTAAACCTTTATAATTATCGCCATTCCAGGGTTCAAAAGGTGTTAAAATCTGCAACCGATCTGAATCAGTTTTAACAATTACCTCAACCGCTGAGCCATCTTCGGCCGGAGCCTGATATCCATTGTCTTCCACATCAAATCCCTGAGGCGGAAAATCGATTCCTTTGGGCTCATCCAGTTTTACTTTTTCACCCTTTTCATTAACAAGATAATCCGTCATTGGATTAAAAGTGAGGTCGCCGGCTATAGCAAATGCAGTAGTGATTTCCGGTGAAGCCACAAATCCATGTGTATTTGGGTTACCATCATTTCGTTTAGCAAAATTCCTGTTAAATGAAGTCATGATTGAATTTTTCTTCCCTTTGTCCGCATTATGCCTTGCCCATTGACCGATACAAGGGCCACATGCATTAGCAAGAACAATTCCGCCAATTTTTTCAAAAACATCCAGATAACCATCACGCTCCACCGTATACCTAACCTGTTCCGATCCGGGGGTAACCGTAAATTCACCCTTGACCTTCAGGTTTTTATCAATGGCCTGCTGTGCAACAGAGGCTGCTCTTGTAATATCCTCATACGAACTATTGGTACACGAACCGATCAATCCAACTTCCAGTTCCTGAGGCCAGTCATTTTTCCTTACGGCATCAGCAAACTCAGAAAGCGAATGTGCACGATCAGGAGTGAAAGGACCATTGATATGGGGTTCCAGTTCAGAAAGGTTAATTTCAATTACCTGGTCGAAATATTTTTCAGGATTGGCATATACTTCAGGGTCACCAGTCAGGTGTTCTTTAATTTTATCGGCTTCATCAGCTACTTCGGCACGTTTTGTTCCGCGAAGATATTCCGCCATTTTAGCATCATATCCAAAAACAGAAGTGGTTGCTCCAATTTCAGCCCCCATATTACAAATAGTACCTTTCCCGGTACAACTTATATTTCCGGCACCTTCGCCAAAATATTCAACAATTGCTCCGGTTCCCCCCTTAACGGTGAGGATACCTGCAACCTTAAGGATCACATCCTTGGCTGAGGCCCAGCCACTCAATTTGCCGGTAAGTTTAACACCGATCAATTTAGGGAATTTAAGTTCCCAGGGCATTCCGGCCATCACATCCACAGCATCAGCACCACCTACTCCAATAGCGATCATACCTAAACCACCGGCATTTACTGTGTGCGAATCGGTTCCAATCATCATTCCACCCGGAAATGCATAATTTTCGAGCACCACCTGATGGATAATCCCTGCTCCCGGCTTCCAAAATCCGATACCGTATTTATTTGAAACTGAAGCTAAAAAGTCATATACTTCATTATTGTTAACAAGGGCCGTTTTTAAATCTTCACTGGCGCCAACCTTTGCCTGGATCAAATGATCACAATGCACCGTAGAAGGAACAGCAACTTTGCTTTTACCGGCTTGCATAAACTGCAACAAAGCCATTTGTGCCGTTGCATCCTGCATGGCAACCCGGTCAGGATTAAAATCTACATACGACTTTCCCCTTACAAAAGCCGTTGACGGCTCACCTTCATCCAGGTGACTGTATAATATTTTCTCGGAAAGTGTAAGCGGTTGGTTAGTAACCTTGCGGGCTGCTTCAATACGCCGGGCCATTCTTGCATAAACACCCTTAATCATTTCTAAATCAAAAACCATAGGAAAATTTTTAAGAATTTTTTATTCATCCTAGTGCAAAACCCAATAAAATGAATATTAAATATTTTAACTAACAGGATCAAAGCTTTTTACCTGTTTTTTTGGGTTTGCAAAGATAGCGCTTTTTAATAAGAAACTCTAATAGTTATTGAGTTCATAAATAAAAAATATGAATGTAAGTTTCTTGAAAAGATAGCACCTGTCATGATTTCCAAAAGAAATATGGTGATTTATGTATATAACTTTTTTGATTTCATAAAATTTATTTAATTTAGCCTCATTAACCATTTTAAAAAAGCAAGTTTATTAGAATTTTGGCAAGTCATTAATTGGCCATTCTCAGGTATCTAAATTGCTTTTTAACATTAGGACTTAAAATAATAATTACCGTTCGGCAGAACGAAAGGAAATAATATGGTACTATATAATTATAAAAACATTATATGGCTCTTAACTAAATTTATTTCATAAAGCTCTTATTCAATCAATTAACAATAAAATTACACAAAAAATGAAAAACTCTCTACTTAGTTTCAGATTTAAAATGACGTCGGCACTGATAATTATTACGGCGATTGTTTTAAATGTAAATGGACAAAAGACTGGAGCATCATCTCAAGTTTATGATGATAATCCAAACCGTGATCAAATACCACAATGGTATCTGGAACAGATCCAGGGCTCAACAAAGGCTCCTTCTGTTGTTGTTACCGACGCTGATGATTTTGATAATTTTTATCTCGGAATCGATTTTGCTGAAAGCCACATCAGCGTGAATCCTACTGATCCCACAGAATTTTTTACAGCCTATAATACTGATGCAACGCATCGTACACAGGATGGCCACGATTGGAATAATGCAACTGCTGTTTCCTGGGGAACAACCATTCGCGGTGATGTTTTATCTGCTTATGACGGGTATGGGCGGCTTTATTATGAAAACATGTATGGATCACCGAGCATTTTAGGATGTTTAGTTACCAGATCAACAAATAATGGTGCTTCATGGTCATCGCCGGTTACCGCTATTTCAGGAGTAGATAAAAACTGGATGGCAGTAGATCAATCAACCGGTGGGCCTTATTCTGGTTATTTATATACTGTAATGACTACCAGTTCAGGAGGCGCTTTTGCACGCAGTACAAACAATGGAGCCAGCTTCACCACTACTTTTACCCCATCCACTCAGTCCCTGCCGGGAATGATGGTATGTGTTGGGCCAAATGGTGCAACTGATGGAGGTTCGGTATATGTTGTTACCAATGGAGGAAGCTCAACAGCCTCAACTTATACATTCTACCGATCAACCAATGGTGGTGCTTCATTTTCACTCATGTCCTCACAAAACTTTGCAGGATATGTTGGAACCTGGGTTAATAGCAGGCATTCGGTACAAAATATGCGTACCAGGCCCTATCCTTTCATCGCCGCCGATAATAGTGATGGTCCGTACAGGGGAAGATTATACCTTGTTTATGCTTCCAATACACCTGCAGGAAGCGGAAATTACCCAAGCATCTGGTGCAGATATTCTACCAATGGTGGAGCAACCTGGTCAGGAGCATATCGTGTTAATGATGATGCGGATTATTTAACTAACCATCATTGGGCCCCGGCCATTTGGTGCGATCCTGTTACAGGCAGATTGTATATTCACTGGATGGATACACGAGGTGACTCAGGTGACGATGAAGCACTGATTTATGCTACATATTCTGACAATGGAGGTACTTCATTTGCTACTAATCAGGCTATATCCAACGAAAAAATGCTGATCAATTGCAGCACCTGCGGGGGCGGCGGAACACCACGATACCAGGGTGACTACACCTCCATCGTTTCGCACGGAGGTGTTTCAATGTCGGCCTGGTCCGATTTCAGGGATGGAACCTTTGCAAGTTATACGGCTTACTTCCCTGATTATGCAATGGCTGTAAGCCCGCCAAGTAAAAGTCCGGAAGGAGCTAATATAATAACTGCTGAAGTTCCGGATGTAAAACTTTATACAGATGATGTAATTTTTTCAGCGACTGTGCAAACTCCAGCTTCCGGTTCTTTCATCGTAAACTTCCCATCAGGAAATACCTTAAGCTCATTTCCGGGATCCGTTCCTATCGAAATTGTGGATGTGAATGTACCAGCCGGAACATATACCGTAACTGTAACGGGTGAAGGCCCTGATGGCACACCCGTTCACAAAAGAGAAGTTGCTATTACGGTTGCGGCTTCCGGACCAAATACATGGACCGGTGCTTTTAACACTTACTGGCATAATTCCAATAACTGGTCTGCAGGGCATATACCTTTGGCTGGTGAGGATGTGTTATTAACTAATTCAGGCTGGCAGCCAATCCGGGTTAACTTTTACAGCGAAAGCTGCAATAGCCTCACCATTAACCCCGGAGTTGAAATGGAAGTTTATGGCTACACTCTTGATGTAGCTGGTGAACTTGAAAACAACGGAACCATCAAATTTTTAGATGCTTCAGGGATTGTAAATACAGGAGGATTTACCAATGCAGCCGGGTCAGTAGAAATGACTAATGGCTCTTTCAATGTAACTGAGCTTACTGATCCCGGATTAAATGGAACATGGATTGTAAATGGTGGTAGTATTGTATTAAACCAAACAACTGGATACCCTGATATTAGTGCAAATCTGACCATGACAAATGGTACTTTAAAAATCAGTGATCCCACTAGTTCATGTTTTTTTGGATATGGCGGATCAGCAACGCTTAACCTTTCCGGCGGGATTTTGGATATTGTCTCTACAGGCATTACCATAAGTTCATCGTATTCAGTTACTGAAAATATTTCCGGAGGGACAATCCGGACAACAGGCTACCTGAATATTTCAAATGCCGGTTTCACTCCTACAGGAGGAACAATTGAGCTTTATGGTTCAAATGATAAGTATGTTACTCAAAGTAATGGAAGTATTTATAATCTCACATTTGATGCTGTCGGAGCTAAATCTTCAGCACTAATTCCGGAAATCAGCAAGGACAGGGATGGGAATATCATTAAAGCGCCACTATCGAATACATTATATTTAACTACCGATGTTACAGTTAACGGAGACCTGAATTTGTTAAGCGGCACATTCTATCCCAATGGACATACACTCACGACATTAGCAGACTTTTATGTTTATGGTACTTTTTTAATGAATAATGCTGCGGATGTAGTTAATATTGGAACTAGCTATGGTGCGTTATATCTTCTTAATGGATCAACGACCCTTTTAACTGACGGTGAGCTCAACATGTATTATGCAATATTTAGTGATCCTGGGGCTTCTTTAAGTGCGTTAACTCCCAACGTAATAAATTTTGTAAATGGAGCAAGCGCATACGGAATGCTGCTTTTGGAACCCGCCAGCCTTGCAACTGTTAATTTTAACAGTACTGTAGGTACCGGTTACCTGCAAGAATGTGTTGACCTTACAATTAATAATTTTAATCAGGCTGCTGGTACATCCGCTTATTTTTATGGGGGCTCAAATGTTGAAATAAATAACTTTACCCAGGGAGCATCAAGTTATCTGGGTTTCTATGGTACATCTAGTGCAAGCAGTGTTTCTGTGAATCCAGGACTCCAAAGTTCCAATTTTTCCTCGCTGAAAGGAATTTCTTCACCTGATGCTGTTCCGGCAGTTGTATTTAACAGCAATGTATTGATCAATGGTATATTCGAAGTACCATTAGGTTCTGTTACAGCTCATGGATTATTTGAATCGGCTACAGGTAGTGAAATTAATGTATCCGGAGGCTCTATACTTTGTGATTTTTCATTGGGATCAGGCTGGAATGCATTGGTTGGACTTACAGCACTTTCAAGCGGAAGCCTATCATTTAATGATGCCAGTTTACAAATTTACAATTCCATTATCACCGGTGGCTTATTGGAAGTAGGTAGGTCGTTATACGCAGTTGGATCAGGAGTATTTACACCATCTGGTGGCACGGTTGCCTTTGTGGGAGGTAGTTCCTCAGGTAACTATTGCAGGGTTAATGCGAGCAATGGCAACTATTTTAATGATTTGGAAGTGAATCGCTCCAATTCCTATGCATTTTACACCGGCACACCTGTGCAAATAAACGGAGACTTCACGATCAATTCAGGCTCAATAAGTGGTGGAAACAATGAAATAACTGTTGGCGGAGCATGGACCAATAATGTTGGCACCAGTGGCTTTAGTCCGGCTACATCTACTGTAGTATTTAACCAAAGTGGTTTAATACAGTACGTATATGGTAACAATGAATTTTATAATGTTCGCCAGGACTACAATGCCCCCGGATCCAATCTTCAGTTTATTGATATGAATAATGTGCAAATGGATATGGTGCTGAATCATTTTACATGGATTAATGATGTGTTTAATGTTCAGGGAACACTGGATATTAGCAATACAGCATCAAAATTCACAGCCAACAATGGTGGTGTTGGAACAATTACTAACCTGATTCAAGGTGGTATTATGTTTGCCAATGGAGGCGATATTGATATTCTTGATGTTGCCGAGCCGGGTATATATGGAACGTTAACAGTTAAACTCGGAGGTACCTTAAATTATTTCCAGGATGCTAGCCAATATCCTGATATCAATGCTAGTATCGAAATTGTTGATGGAACTTTGAATGTTAGTGGTGGAACCGCTGGATGTGTTATGGGATATGACGCACCCGCAAGTTTGACTATGTCAGGTGGTGAATTCAGTATTTTAGGAAATAGTGTTTCTTTGGATGCTGTTGATTTTACTGAAAATATCACGGGTGGAACCATTATTGTAGATCAGGGATTTTTTGCTTCTAGTCCTGCCTTTACTCCAACAGGAGGAACACTTCGAATGATCGGTGGATATGATGGCAATTTAGCAAACGACGTTGGTGCCAATTTCTTTAATGTCATCATTGATAAAACAGGTGCTAAAGGCAGTACCACACAGTATAAAGATAGGGAAGGAAACCTTATTGAAGCAATAATGGCTAATACCATAACACTTGCCAGTAATATTGATGTTTTTGGGACATTTACCATGGATAATGGTACTTTTGATATGACCGGCTATACTATGAATGTTGACGGAAATATCAATATTAATGATGGTGGTCATTTCATGGCTTCAAGTGGCTCTCAGCTCGCAATTGGCTCAGGAGCAATATTATATGTTAATAGTAATGGCTATTTTGGAATCAATAGCGCCACTGTAACGCATCATACTTCAGGGTATTATGGATTTAGGGTTGGAACTGACGGTACTATCGGAGCACAAAACTCAACTTTTGAGTACATGGATTTCCTGGGAGTTTATCTTTTGCCAGGTAGCCTGGTGGAATCCACAGCAAGCTTTGATGGCTGTACTTTCCGGCAGGGACAAGCTGCCGGTGGATCATCATTGATAACCCTTAATGGTGATCATTATTTTACAGCCAATAATGTAAATTTCCCAACCAATACCTGGGGAAGCTCATATAATGTGTGGAAATCGCCAGGTACCGGTGGTGGAGTTAACTTTGTAAATGCATTCGGTGGATTTGATGGTCAGGCATTCGAGTGGGATCCTGAAAGTCGCGTTGGTTGGACCGATGGAAATCTTTCCCTGGATATAAATGTAATTCTGGAAGGACCGTATAATAGCGGAACCGGACTAATGAGTACAGCTCTACTTACCGGTGGTCATATTCCATTGAACCAACCATTCAACCCCAGCCTCCCTTATTATGGTAATGCTTCACCAGATTGGTTGTATGCAGGTTCGGAATCGGTAGGCAGTATCCCAGCTAACGTGGTAGATTGGGTATATGTGCAACTTCGTGATGCAAGTGCTGCCGCTGATGCATCCTCAGCAACCATACTTGATGAGAAAGCCGCATTCCTCCTGAACAATGGTGATATTGTGGATTTAGATGGCGTTAGTCCGCTTTCTTTCACTGGTGCTTCATTTTCAAGTAACCTGTTTGTAGTAGTGTATCAGCGCAACCACCTTGGTGTTATGTCAAACTATCCTTTGATAGAGGGTGGCGGAACATTCACTTATGGTTTCTCATCAGCTGTTGATAGGGCTTATGGCGGAGCTAACGGCCATAAACTTATTGATACCGGCGTTTGGGGGATGATCAGTTCTGATGGAAATGCGAATGGATTGATTCAAAATACTGATGAAACAGCCGTTTGGAAAACTGATCTTGGTAATTCAGGATATCTTGGAGGCGACTTCGACCTGAACGGATTGACACAAAACACCGACGAAACAAATTACTGGAAAGTAAATTTGGGAGGCGGAGGTCAGGTACCGGCCAAATCAAATGAAGGATATCAATCACAAATTCCAAAATAATTTTTTAATTATTTAATTTTAAAAACTCCGGCTAAAATTAGCCGGAGTTTTTTTTTTGACATATGCGAAAATATTGAATATATAAACCTTACCCAATTCAGTTTGAAAAAACGCTTACAATCGAATAAAAAATCATTGAATTTTGAGCCGTTTTTCCCTATCTATTTTTATGCTATATAAAATATAATCAGCACTTTACAAAACCATTTCGATATGTTAACCGTTTAACAGAAACAACTGTTAACTAAAGCTGGAAATGAACCGTGTTCAAATATTTTTTCTGATCGTTTTCCAAATTCCGGTATATATTTTTGCCGAAGAACTCAAACCAGATTATTATGCTTTACATAAAGTGGACAGCCTGGAAGCGATCGTTTATACCACTCCTATAAACAATGAATCAAAAGAGAAACTGATAAAATCATGTTTTCATCTTTTACAGGTTTACGAAAGTTTACCTGAGCAAAAGCAAATTGAATCCGCCACAAGATTGCAAATGGTGACCGATAAAATCAATAATAACAACCTTACCATTGAGCTTCTTAAAATCCTAGCAAATGCCTATTATAATCTCAATAACAATGAGGAAGCGATAGAAATTAACTATAAACTTTTTAACCTGTACGGCATTCAAAATGATGAAATTAACAAGGCAAATGCACTCATGAACATAGGGCATAATTACTACAGTCAGAATAAATATTTTAAAGCCAAGGATTATTATGAACGCGCACTAACTGATTTTAAAAAGAATCAGTACTTCACCGGGGTTGCTGAGTCATTACAGCGTATTGCACTGATATTAAGCCATTGGGGTGAATACGATGATGCATTAAATTACAATTTTGAAGCCCTGAATTTTTGGAAAGAAATTGGCGACATTATGCAAATTGCCAATGTGAACTTTAATATTGGAACTATTTACCAGGAATTGGGAGATTTAAACAGGGCAAAGGACTGTTTTCATAAAAGTTTGAATCTTTACCAGGAACTTAATAGCACCATTGAATTGGTAAAAACAACTTCACATATTGGGGATATTTATCTCCAGCGAAAACAATATGATGAAGCACTTGAATATTACACCCGCGCCGAATTTATTGGTAAAAGTGCCAATAGCAAGAAAGTAAATGCTGAAACGGCTTTCAATATTGGTAAAGCATTGAACCTGAAAGGAGATTATTATCGGGCCATCGATTACCAGCGACTTGCATTGGCTCTGAACGAAGAGTTAGACGACAAAAAAGCTCTATCGGAGAATTATGCTGAGCTGGGCATTGTTTACCTGAACTATCAGCGGTACGATAAAGCCTTGTATTATTTTGATAAGGGACTTGAAATTAGTTTGAGTATTAATTACAAATTTCAAAACAACATTTATTATAAAAACCTCGCTCAGGTTCATGCAATTCTGGGAAATTACGAAGAGGCCTATAGAAACTACAAATTATATATTGAAGGCAGAGACCAGATTTCGACAGAGGAAGCAAAACAGAAAACTGCCGAGTTGCAAGCCAAATATCAGTTAACCATTAAAGAAAAAGAAAATGAACGGCTACGGCACAATGAGCAGCTCCATCGGGCACAAATTAAAAATCAATGGTTACTGATTGGTTCAGTGGCTACAGTATTGATCTTTTTAATGATCATGGCTGTGATTTTTCGTCGCAGATATAAAATGAACCGCAAGCTCAATGTTCAACTTTCTTTAAAAAACAATGAAATTGAAAATCATCGCTGTAAAGTAGAGCACCTTAATACCGACCTGAAAGAAGCCAATGCCGCCAAAGACCGGTTTTTCTCAATTATCGCACATGACCTTAAAAACCCATTTAACTCTTTAATGGGCCTTGTTGATCTGCTGATTGAAGAATATAACTCTTTTGATAAAAATGAACAAATGGAGTTTCTGCACCAAATAAAATCTTCATCTGATAAAATATATGCCTTGCTTCAGAACCTGCTGATGTGGGGCAGTAATCAGCTTGGTAAAACACGCGTTGTTAAAGAAAAAATCGATCTGCATAAAATTGCAACCGAGGTTTGTACCCTGGTGAAATCATTGTCTGACAATAAAAACATCGATCTGCTGATGAAGATTCACCCCCAAACTTATGCCTGGGCCGATAAAAACATGGTTTCAACAATTTTGCTCAACCTTGTTACCAATGCCATAAAATTTACACACCAGAACGGAACTGTTGAACTTCAGGCATTCAAAAGGGAAAACCACCTGGAAATAATGGTAGCGGATAGTGGTGTCGGAATTCCTGCTAAAAACCTTGAAAAGCTTTTTAAAATAGATTCAACGTGCCAAAGCCATGGTACTGAAAATGAAAAAGGAACTGGCCTTGGGCTAATTCTTTGCAAAGAATTTGTTCAGAAAAACAACGGACGAATATGGGCAGAAAGCATTGAAGGAAGTGGAAGTTGGTTCTATTTTTCATTGCCACTTAACAATGAACCTACCGCTGAGGAGGTACTAAAACCATTGCCGATTCAAAATTTCAGTCAATTAAACTCAATTGGATAACAGGAATTTCTCGGTTAAAGCAATATAAATCTTATTGGCATATTGAACTGAACCCTCACCGGAATATTACGTTGCCGCCCCGGAATCCATTTTGGCATTTCAGATACTACCCTCAATGCTTCTTCATCACATCCACCTCCGATTCCCCTTAAAATCCGAATATTAGATATTTGCCCATCCTTTTCAACTACAAAACTCACATAAACTGCTCCTGATATACCAGCTTCACGGGCCAAAGTTGGGTACTGTAAATTTTCGGACAGATATTGAAGTCGTGCCACCTCTCCTCCCGGAAACTCAGGCATTGACTCCACCACAACGAATACAGGCTCCTCTTCTTCTTCCTCATCCTCCTGTTCAATAATTGCCGGGGGAATCCATTCCTGTACAACTGTTTCCTGGTTAGCCTCCACATCTACTTCGATATCGGTAGTAACTTCCGTTTCATTTTCCACAATTTCGATGATAGTGGATTGTACATCGTTCCTGGGAGGGGGTATTTCGGGTGGCTTTTGAATGGTTATCTCCCCCATTTCTTCCATATCACTGCTTGTGTATAGTTGCTGTAAATCAGTATCATCAGCCTTATAGCTTCTGAACTCAAATCCTAAAAGAACAATGACAAGAGAAATAATTAAACCGACTTCAAAGTAAATGGGCCTGCGCGCCTCATTGTTATTTTGTACAGAAGATATGGTTTTCATGACTCAATATATTAGTAGATTTTATGATTTCAACAAAATCAACTTCACCACTAAACAATTGATATATAAACGTTTTTTAAATTCATATTGATATATTATAAATATATTATTTATGATCAAAGTAAAAATTTCTGTATTTCGTAATTACTTAATTTTGCAAGCTTATAATTAAAGAATTTGGAGTTAAAATCGAAAGGCATCAGGGCTTCATTGCGAAATATAATTGCCTGGAGCTATAAACCATTTCGCAGGTACATTCCTCCTGAAACCTACAGGTATGGAATTACAGGCGGATTAAATACTCTTTTCGATATTTTGCTTTATTATTATTTCTACCATTTTGTGCTGAGCGAAAAAGACTTCGACCTGGGCTTTGTAGTTTTAAGTCCCTATATAGCTGCCTTTTTACTGGTTTTTCCAATTACCTTTACTTCAGGCTTTTTGCTTGCCAGGTATATTACATTCACCAGTTCTGAACTCAAAGGTAGAATTCAATTATTCAGGTATTGGTTGTCAGTTCTGGGTGCTATATTTTTAAATTATTTGTTGTTAAGAATTTTTGTGGAGCTGTTTCACATTTGGCCAACTCCTTCTAAAATCTTAACCACAGTTATTGTTGTTGCCTACAGTTATATCTTCCAGCGCTATTTTACATTTAAAACAGGAAACATTAAAAGAAAAGGTTAATACCCTGGCTTTACAAATCAGAATTATTCATCTCTGAGCGCATCAATGGGTTTAATACGAATGGCTCTTCGCGCGGGGATCAGTCCGGCGATGGCTCCAGAGATTATTAAAATCAGCAAGGAGATAATTGCTATTTTAAAATCAACCTCAGGGCGCTGAAACATTTCATTGCTGGCATTAAATTTCACCAATAAATAATTTATCAACTCCACAAGGCCCACACCCGCTGCTAATCCAAAGTAACCCGCCACTGAAGTAAGAAAAACAGATTCGGTAATTACCTGCGACATTATTTGAACAGGAGTAGCGCCAATTGCCCGCTGAATACCTATTTCTTTGGTCCGTTCTTTTACGATCACAAGCATTATGTTCGTAATTCCAATTACCCCGGCAATCAGCGTTCCGATACCCACAATCCATATCAATCCAGCGATACCGGTAAATAGTCCTTTCATTTGCTGAAACTCCTCTTCCAGGTTAAAGTGGCCGAATGCCTCTTTGTCATCAGGATTGATGGTATGGCGAGCTGCTAAAAATGCAATTGCCTTTTCTTCAACCTCTGAGGCGGGTACTTCATCAACAGAAGTAATCGAGAACCAACCCACAATATCACCATAATTATAGGTTTGCTGTAAAGTGGACAACGGAATAAAAATGCTTTGTTCTTTCTCGCCACCAAAATTGATATTTGTATTTAAAGGAACAAAAACACCCACCACCTGGAAATACACACCCTGAATGCGAATATATTCTCCAATGGGATCTTCATCCGGATCAAAAAGCAGTTCTTTAACGCGGGTACCGATCACCGCAACCTTTCTTTTCTGTTCAATATCCGTTTGATTTATAAATCGCCCTTCGGTAATGTCCATGGGATCAATTTTATTCCAATCTGGATATTCACCCATAATTGAAAAGGCACCTGTTTTATCATTTCGTACTGTATTATTGGTACCATCCCCCGACGACCATCCCTGCATTTTAGGGGCAAGGTATTTAATCTCAGGAATGTTATCTCTGAGTGCTTTTATATCATCATTTCTGAAGTAAAACCGCCTTCCGCGAGGAAAACCTTTATATGGCATAGTTGTCCGCTGAGTCCATACAAAAACGCTGTTTGTAGCAAAATTACCCATACCCTCTGTAACTCCATTTTCAAGTCCAGTACCTGAACCCAACATGATGATCAGCATAAATATCCCCCAAAAAACACCAAAAGCCGTCATAAAAGTCCGGATCTTGTTTTTTGACAAGGTGTGAAATATTTCCTGCCAACGGTCGCGGTCAAACATCTGAATGGTATTAAATTATTTTGCTATTCAATTAAAAATTATTCATCACGAAGTGCAACCACCGGTTTGATGGCTGCTGCTTTTCTTGCCGGGAAAAATCCTGCCAGCAATCCTGCAAGAATCAATACAAGGGTTGCGTAAATGGCAATGGATATATTGACCTCCGGATTCCTGAAAAACTCAGTTTGAAAAAATGGGCTAATAAACTCGAGCAGGGCCACCCCCATCACCAAACCAATGTAGCCCGCCAATCCGGTAATAAACAATGACTCCTGCATGATCAGTAAAATAATGGAAGCAGGTGTGGCACCCATCGATTTTCTGATACCGATTTCTTTGGTTCGTTCTTTTACTGCAATCATCATAATGTTGCTAACCCCAACAATACCTGCCACAATGGTCATTATCCCAATAAACCAAACAAATAAATTGATCATGGTGAAAAGATCCATAAACCTTTTAAATTCCTGTACGCCATTCCATATAAACATGGCTTGTTCGTCACTTTTATCAAAGTTAAGCCGTTGCGCGAGTTTGGTTCTTATTTCCTCCTCCATTCTTTTGCTATCTTCTACATCACGCGAAGCAACGGTAATGGCCATTGTGCTTACCCGTTCACGGCCAATAAAAACTTTTTGGGCAGTAGTAATTGGAAGGTAAACCACGCGTTGATTATCCTGTCTGCCGTCATCATCTTCAAAAATACCAACTACTTTAAATGGTACACCCTGCACATTAACATATTCGCCCAGCGCGGGTTTATCTTTAAAAAGCGCATCTTTTACAGCGATACCAATGATGGCAACTTTCTGGAAATTTTCAATATCAAAGGGATTGATAAACCTGCCTTCCTTTAAAGTTACTTTTTCAATAACACCATAATCGGGGTGCACACTGCGAATACTAAAATTACCGTATTCATTTTTATAGGAAACCAGGTTATCGCCCCAAATATGCGTTCGCCCTGCCATATATTCAATGCCTTTTACAGAAGAACGCAAATCGTTATAATCATCATTTTCGAAGGAAATATCCCGGCCGGGTTTAAGGCCTTTATATGCCAATGAAGTTTCGCCACCCCATACCCACAGGGTATTTACAGCAGACGAGCCAAACTGTGCCTTGACACCATTTTCAAGTCCACGGCCCGACCCCAGCAAAATAATGAGCATAAAAATACCCCAGGCCACGCTAAAGCCGGTTAGGAAAGTCCGGAGTTTATTTTTCCGGATGGTACTGAAAATTTCTTCCCACCGATCGATAAAAAACATGAAAGGAAAACTTTTTAAGTATTAGTATCTATTGTAAAACTAATATAAAAAGCAGACGCGTAACCATTTATTATGTTACAACAAAAATAAATTAGTCGCCAAAACTAATTCCAATACCGCGTGCAGTGTTCATCAATGCAGTATCCGGGGTAACCAGGTTAGGCGATTGAATGGCCTCTTCAAGCGATACCGAGGTTATGTTAGGATGCCTGTAGGATACCATTCGGCCATATTCCTGGTTCAAAACCATCTCAAATGCTTTTACCCCAAATTGGGTAGCCAAAACCCTGTCGTAAGCAATGGGAATACCTCCCCGCTGAAGGTGACCCAGCACCGTTGTTCGAATACTGTGTTCGCATCCGGCATCTTGCAATTCATTCATCAGCACGTTGGCAACCCCACCCAATCTTCTGTTTTCGTAGCCAATTTCTTGCTGACTGAGGGTTGAAAAATCTTTGCCCTTGGCGTGTGCTCCTTCGGAAATTACAATATTTACAAATCCCCTATCGCGGGCAAATCGCTTATCTACACGCTCAAGCACTTTATCCACATCATAAGGAAATTCGGGCAATAAACATATTTCTGCGCCACCTGCAACAGCAGCATTCAGCGCAATCCATCCGGCATAACGGCCCATTACTTCAAGAATAAGCACCCGATTATGGCTGGCCGCTGTGGTGACTAGTTTATCCACTGCTTCGGTGGCTATTTGCACAGCCGTTTGATAACCGAAGGTGGAATCAGTTGCTGAAAGGTCATTATCAATGGTTTTTGGAACGCCAATGATGTTACAGCCTTTCTCAAAGAGTTTTTGAGAAATCCGCTGCGATCCGTCACCTCCAATATTTATAACTGCATCGATACCCAGGTACTGCATTTTTCGGAGCATTTCATCACTCCTGTCGACCGCTGACCAGGATCCGTCTTTATTTTTTACAGGCCATGCAAATGGGCCTCCTTTATTGGTTGTTTGAATTATGGTTCCGCCCAAATAATGAATGCCGGCTACTTTTTTCTCATCAAGAATAACAATATCAGTAGGTTCCTGCAATATTCCATTGAAAGCCTCATAACTTCCCACAATCTCCCAGTCTTTTTCCCGGGCAGCCCTTTTCACAACAGCCCTTATCACTGCATTCAATCCCGGGCAATCACCCCCACCTGTTACAATTAAACATCTTTTCATAAAATTCAATAATTATTAAAGGATCAAAAGTATACAAGAAAAGTATACTTGTTCCTTAATATTGTATTAATCCTTAAAGAAGACTAATGTATGGAAATGATAAAACTATTGCGCCTTTTCGATAATGGTGCCAACAGGAATTTCACCAAGAAGTTGCTCTACTTCATCACCATCACTTATACCATTCACGGTAAAAGTCATAAGTGAACTGCCAAAGGGTAACTGAATATCGTACGACACCACCCCTTCGCTATCTTCGTTTCTGGTCATCAATGCCTTATATCCATCCAGCTTAATTCTTTTCTGGTTTGGGTCAGCAGCCATAAATACCGACATACTCAGCATAGAGCTGATGGCAGCCATCATCGGGGAATCACTGATAATTTGAAAATTCAATTCGGATGTTTCACTTTTGTAATCACGATTTACATATAAGCCGGCAAACCCAAGATTAGTACCGGTTACATTATCAGAATTTTCCACTATTGACATATCACCAATGGTTTGTGGCAATTGACTTAGAATATCCTGACCAATGGCCTGATTAATACCATTTAAAGCCTCCTGCAATGCAAAGCGGGCATTTTCCAAATCACCCGAGCTGTAGGAAGAGGATGCCTCATCTAATAATTTGGGAACATCATTTTGCGACAGGCCCGGCAGGCCAAGAGCGATAACTATTATAAAAGCTAAGATTATATTTGTTTTCATTTTTCTCCAAGTTGATTTTTGATTTTTGATAATGTTACTTCATTGGCAGCAGCCATAAAATCATCCTCATTTTCAAAGTTGACTCCTTCAGCAACAAATACTGATGATTGTCCGAAAGGCACACTCAACGAATAGCCCGAATATTCATCCCAGGTGATCACACCTCTTTCGTCCTGAAATTTGAGCGTTTTATAATCCTGCTCCGACGATGACCCATAGGCTCCTGAAGCCAGGTACGCATTGGCAGCCGAAAGCATGGCAGCATCGTTACCAATGGTAATTCTTAATTCCATATCCTTACTCCGATAAACCCGGCTGATGATCATTCCCACAAACCCAATTCCGCTGCTGGTAACATTGTCCTCTTCTTTGATGGCTGGCAAACCGGCAATTTCATCAGGTAAATCATTTAATATATTTTTACCAATTTCCAGTTCAATTCCAAGTATTGCCTGACGCACAGCATATCTCGCATCGCTGTATTCTTCCTTTTCGAATGCTTTTTCTGCGTCATTTATGTTTTCCTTAACGTCGGGTGCCGATGAATTCAATCCACCGCCTTTGGTATTGGAAACCGAAGAGGACTTGTCGGAAGAATTACCTGAATTTGGATTTTCGCTGGAAGAGCTGCCTTTATCATCTTCTCCAAATAACTCATTCACCACCTTATCTTCCGTTTTTTGTTTGATTTTTTTTAATATTCCCTGCGCCTGTAATGGCTGACAAAATATTGCAACCATGGCCGAAAACACAATCGTAAAAAATAAATTCTTTCTCATATCTGGTTAAATTGAATGTGCTTGCGAAATTATCAAATTATTGGAAGACTTTTAATCCGGGTTTTCAACAATGATATTATTTTATTAGAACGTCGCGACGAAATTATGCCTCAAAAATTGGTAAACGGTAAAATTAAACCAACCGATTATAAACTCAAAACAGGAAACTGATGAAAATACCAGAATTTGGCTGTTCCTTTCTAACAAATTTTTCAATTTGCTAAATGGCGTCATATTTGCACCAAATCACCTCCAAATCGCTGAATTTGTTAGCTTTACACAGCATTAAACGCAGTTTAAACCAAAGATTTAACCGCACAAATCCTCCATATTTTGTCCAGTTTCGAACAAGATTGTCGGTTGATGAACATTATAATTTTGTTCTTCAGACAAAAAATAAGTGATTAATTATTCTTTTTCAGCCACTTACACTTCCGGGTATGTATCTTGCCTTGAATAATATCAAGTAGATAAAGTGATGCAGTTTAATATCAAGAACCACCTTTTAAATCATAAAAATTAAACCAATAACTTAAAATTTAAACAATGAAAACACTAACACTAAAAAGATCAATAGGAATGCTTATAAGCTTGCTATTGGCTACGGTAATTTTATCTGGCTGTTCGAAAGATGACGATAACAATCCATCTTTGAAAGTTCCAAATACGGCAGCAACCTCCAAATCATTAAGTGTTGCAGAGCAACAAGGCTTAATTTATATGGCCGAACAGCAAAAGCTACTTCAGAACATCTATGAATGTATGTATTCAAATCATGACGAAATCATTTTCAAGAAAAACGCTGAATCAAAAAAACAGCAATCGCTTTTATTGTCAGCTAAAATTGACAAATACGGGATCACCAACCCCCTTACCGACATGGTCAGTGGTGAGTTTATTAATCCGTTTATCCAACAAGCATATGCTGAATTCAGAAATGGTGAAAACCTGGATTTGACTGATTGTATTTTGTACAGCAAAGCCATGGAAGAAGCAGCCATTGCTGAACTTGAGGCCTTAATTACTGAAGTGGAAGGCAACAACGACCTGCTGGAAACCTATCGCAAAATACTGGAAAACTCCCAGTCGAACCTGGAAGCATTATTTCAGGGGTCCAAAGGATTGATCCATATTGCAGTTTGGTACGACCCGACAAAGATTTATGGTCCGGTAAACAAAAATTTACGCAACATATCCAAAGAATATGATCCTGTAAAAAAATTCTGATTGGAAAGAAATCCAAAAACAAACAACATAATGATTATTTGATCCATAAGTGCGGCTGGGGAAACCAGCCGCACTTAACTTTTATTTGCTATCTTCCTTTTTAAGTTTCCATCGCCTGTGCGACCATAACCAGTTTTCAGGTTTATTAAGAATAACCTCCTCCAGCTTTTGGGCATATAACCTGGTTATTTCACCATATGGCATATCTCCCGGATGATCCGTTATCACCGAAAAGGTCAACTCATAATATCCCCGCTTTACCCGTTGGATATCAACAAATAAAACCGGCAGGTCATACTTTTTCGCATATTTTTCAGGTCCGTACAAAAAAGCAGTTTCCCTGCCCAGAAAATCAACCCACACAGCCCGATTGCTTTTTGAAGGACTTTGATCAGCGGCTAAAATAAAGATCGAATTATGATCTTTATTCTTTTCAAAGGTTTCTATGGTTTTATAAATGGAAGCCAGTTCGGTTCCGTATTTGCTCCTGCTCCAGCGCACAAACCGGTCAACCCATTTGTTGTTCAGCGGCTTATATAAGGCAATATTTTTATTTTTGAAAAACAATCCCCCCGACATGGTTCCCCACTCCCAATTGGTGTAATGAGACGGAAGGGCAATAATGCTTTGACCTTTATCCAGGTATTTATCAGCAATTTCAGCATTCATAACCTTGTGCCTGTTTCTTACTTGTTTTTTATTCATCGAAAAAGCCTTGATGCCTTCAATGAGCACATCGCTGAGATTTTTGTAAAATTTCCTGGTAAGTTTTGTAATTTCCTTTGTTGATTTATCTGGGAAGCTTTTTGTCAGGTTTTCAACTACAACTTTTTTTCGGTAACCAAAAAAATAATAAAGCATAACTCGTACAAAATCCGACAATCCATATAATAAAAAGAAAGGGATAATTCCGATAACTATAACAAACAGGATAAAAAGGATAAAAAGCAAAAAGTTCATTGCGATAATTTGTTTCAAAAATAACTGATTTCAATCAATTTTGTAAAATCCCTCAGAAAGCAAACAAATGTCGGGATTCGTGAATGACAAAAGGCAGAATAAAAGCGCTAAGGCGCAAACACATCAATAGCCGGAAGGGCTTTGTTATCAAAATCAAACAAGGTTGCATTTTCCCATGTACTGCCATCTGTAGCCTCCGGACCTTTAAAAGCCACCCAATCAGGTGCCCAATAGCAAAATCCAAGACCCTTTTCAAATCCAGTCATAATATCTTTAATTTCCTGTAAATATGCTTTCTGACCTTCAGGAGTGGCAGGGTAAGCAGAAATTAACTGGCTGTTTTCTCCCCAGGGATTATTGGTCCAGTCATTCCATTCGAGCGTCCAGGGATAAGCTGTTTCATTCAGAAATACTTTTCTTTTGTAAGTACTTGCCAGGGAGGATAAAACTGTTTTCAGGTAATCCAAACTTTTACCATGCCAAATGGCATAATATGAAATCCCAATGTAGTTGTAGTCTACACTGTTTTGTGCAAGTTTTCCAAAATACCATTCAGCACCCTCCAATCCGGCAAAATGCATCATAATTTTAACTTTTCCATCGGCATCCACATCCCGTATTGCTGTGCTTGCGCGGGCAACAAGGGCTATGTAATTGTTCCAGTTGTCGTCGAATGATCCACCGACTCTTCCATGGTCCCATAAAAAGCCGGAGTTTGTCTCGTTCCCGATTTGCACAATTGCGGGCATTATATCATTGCTTTTAAATGCCAGCATTACGTTGCGGGTGTAGGCATAAACACTGTCCTTCATGGCATCCAGATCAAGATTCTGCCAGGTTGATGGAGGTGACTGGTTCCCCGGATCTGCCCAAGTATCAGAATATTGAATGCATAATAAAGCATTTATTCCTGATTGTTTACATTCTTTAGCCATTTCTATGGTTTTAGACAGGTTGCAA
>ERZ795053.261-NODE-261-length-67063-cov-9.008238_pt1 | contig 67063 bp, 57 predicted proteins | sample MGYA00375137_ERZ795053 | MGnify/ENA primary metagenome ERZ795053 (study PRJEB30182, sample SAMN05720284) | activated sludge metagenome | isolation source: Anaerobic digester | place: Hong Kong | collected 2014-12-17 ...
CTGCCAACTGCCAACTTTCTTTACTGACCACCGATTACCGATTACTGATTACTGAACTAAACCAAATTCCTCGGTTCTCCATTCAACCACGCTCTAATATTATCAAGCACAATTTTGCTCCTGAGAGCAATGGCTTCGTGCGTTGCAAAACCGATGTGGGGAAGAAGCAGCGTATTTTGAGCAGAAAGTAACGGATGATTACTTTCGAGCGGAGGTTCGTTCTCGTAAATATCAATTGCCGCTCCGGCAATAATATTTTGGTTCAGCGCATCAGCAAGAGCTGCATTATTTACAACTTTTGCTCTGGCAGTATTGATTAAGAAAGCGCTGGTTTTCATCATCTCCAGCTCACGAATACCAATTAAATTCTGAGTTTGCGGAGTTAATGGCAAATGCAACGATAAAATATCAGATTGCTTTATAACTTCTTGAAACTCCATGAATTCAACTCCTTGGAAATCTTTCCTTGTTCGCGACCAAACAATAACTCGGCAACCAAATGCTTTTGCCAGCTTGGCAACCCGTTGCCCGATTGCACCAAATCCAAGAATCCCAAAAGTTTTTCCGTTTAGCTCAGCACCAAGAAATCCGTTTCTTCCGCCCAAACTTCGGGTAACAGAATCGGCCGGAGTAACTTTTCGAAGTAAGTCAATTGCCATTCCAATGGTAAGTTCAGCAACAGCCTGCGTGCTGTAGCCAGCGGCGTTTGAAATTGAAATATTCTTCTGCTTGCAGATTTCCTGGGCAATATGGTCAACTCCGGTGAATGCTACCGTAATGTATTTTAAATTGGCTGAGTTTTCGATAACATTTGCAGAAACTGGGTAGTTGCTCACAACCAAAACGGTTGCATCTTTTGCTCTTTCGGTAATTTCATCTTGGCTTGATGGAAGTGTATCGTAAAAAACAACCTCGTGGTTTAAGGTTTCCATTTCGTTTTTGAACTCAGACTTTTCGCTGTCGCTTAATCCGATTGGTTCTGCAAAAACTATTTTCATGAGAAAAAATTTTATGTAGTTATCTGTAATGTTTAGTTTAGTTTAATTTCAATAGTATCCGATAAAACTATAAAAGATTTCTCGCTTCGCTCGAAATGACAAGTTATTACTTTTAGATGGGTAGGGTTGGTGGCGGCTTCGCCGCCACCAACCCTATCCCACCTTTGACCTTTTGAAAGTATTGTCATTTCGAGCGAAGCGAGAAATCAATTGTTTAAAAATTCTCAATCATCAGATTTAAACGGACATAAATTTATTTTACCAGCTTAAAAATCAGCTCTTTCATGTTGTTAAACTCTTCCTCGTTGTAAAGGCGTGTTAAACAAACAATTTTACCATTCTGGTCAACAATTACGTTGCGGGTAATTCCAGAACCTTTCTTTGCGTATAACGCAAAAATTTCTCCGCCCGGGTCTAGAGCCATTGGGTAGGTTACACCAACTTTGCTTGCGTATTCCACAATGGTTTCAAGCGGTTCGTCTCTGTCGATTCCAACAAGGACAAATTCTTTATCCTTTAAAATTTGCCAAATTTCATTCTCAATGTGCGGCATTTCCTTGCGGCAAACGCCACACCAGCTTGCGGTAAACTGAAGCATCACGAGTTTTCCTCTGTTGTCGGAAAGTTTGAAAGTATCGCCTTGAGTTGTTATAGCTGTAAAATCGGGAGCAATATCGCCGACTTTTACAATGTAGTCGCGGTCATCTTTTTGCTGGCATGAAGCAAAACTAATGGCTAAAAATGCTAGAGTCAGAAAGGTAAATGGTTTTACTAGTTGATTCATTATTAGTGATTTTAAATAGATTTAAGATTGATTTTTCAACTCAAAAAGTAAACCCAAAGTTAGAAAATATGCTTCATTGATAAAACTTAAGTTTTCACCAAAAAAAAGTTCGATAACCAAAATGTGATGGCTATCGAACTCTTTAAAAAACTTTGCAGAATCTACATCATGGCAAGGTACTCTGAATCAATAAACTTCACATTGCTCTGAATTTGTGTAAGGACGTTAAGCAGAGGCGTAAGCTGATTGGTGCAGAATTCCACATTAATCCAACTAGTGTTACTTGAATCGTACTTTTGGTAAAGCAAACTGTTTGCAAGTTCCTTCAGCTCTGGGCTTGTTCTATCCGATTTTACAACCATTTCCCTGAACTCCGCTACCATATCAGAAAGAATTTCTTCTTTAGATTTCTCTCCTTCCTCAGAGAAGATAAGAATTGAAATTACCGAAGCTGATTTCTTGTTGAGAGCGAGAGCATATGTCTCTGAATCTTTTTGATTTTCAGTTACGTTGAGCATTTCAATCTTTATCTCTTCAATAAACGTACAAATTTCGTTTGCCTTGTTACTTACCTCATTCTGGTTATCGAATGTTTTCGATATCTGTTTCTCAAATTTTAACGAACTCTCATTATGGTAAGTGTTTAGCGCAAAATTTTCGAGCGTATTGTATGATACATTTAAGGCAAGAAGTACACTGAAAACTGCAAGGAAAGTTAACCCAAACATAACTCCCAAATTGTTGAAAAGCGATTGTTCGGTTGCCTTTCGGGTATGGTAAAGGTAAACGGGAAGGAAAAGAACGAATGGGAGTGGAACTCCAACCAAAAGAAGTATACCAGCGCCAGGCCAGTGCATTATTTTAAAAAGTGCTCCAACTAAGCAAAACGCAAAAACTATGAATGTTACAATGTAAAGCCACTTAGCACTTTTCTCGTCGTTGTTTCGGTAAACATTAATAAGGGATGATGGCAGAAAGCCAAAGCAAAACAAAAATATTGCTACTGTAAGTAGAATGGATGCTCCCGGCCAATGCATGGTTTTAAAAAGCGCTCCAACAAAAAGGATATTTGCGCTGGCTATTCCTAAATAATATATTGTCTTTTTCATTTTTATTTAGTTTTAAGGGTTACTTACTACCGTTTAAAATATCTCTGGCAACCTGCATTTCCGATTTTAGCACTCGCTGTTCAATATCTGTCAGAACTATTAATGCAGAAATTACGTTAGATTGACCAAAATTCAGGTTTTCCCAGGTTACTTTTTGGTTGTTTATTTCAACATCGGAAGTGTTAAGTAGGTTGCTAATAGCTAATTTCACTTCCGGATTCGACAGTTCCAGCGCAGCAATATTATCGCTGTATGTTTCAATATCCTTTTTAAGATTGAAAGCAAAACCATTACAGTTTTCGCCAATCATAGCATGATTAACCACATCCATGTTGCTCTTTTTCTTGATGTTGAGTGTTTGGGTTGTTAGCTCCTTTGCCCGTTCTTTACTTACATCATCGGCTGTCATTATAATGTAAACCTTGACGCTTTCAATTAGGTCACAAATTTTTTGGGAACTTTCATGGATGGGTTGTAGCTTCTTTTCTGCTTTGATTGCAGAGCTATCTGGAAGCATTTTAATTTCCTGATATAATTTATCGTTTGTTTGATGCAAGTAATCTACAACTGCCAACGATTTCTCAACTTCTCTCGCGGAAATTCCAAGAATATCTGTTGATACATTAAGTGCAAGGAGCGTGTTAAATAGGATAAAGAAAATGGAACCTGTAATAATAAATATGAATTGCCCCGTAATTTTTCCAGCCTTCTTGAAATTGTAATACGTGAAAAAGGGAAGGAACAATGTAATTAGAATTATTGATCCTACTAGCATCAAAACGGCTGCTCCTGGCCAGTGAAAAATTTTGAACATGGTGGAAAGTTCAAATATCATCAAACCAATTACGCCAAATAAAATATTTGTCCTTTCACTTTTAGTTGTAAGTTCTTTTCGTTTTGTTAACAGTAACACCGGTAAAAATAGAAGAAGAATAAAAGCCCACCCAATTAAGAGCAAAACTCCTGCTCCCGGCCAGTGCATAACTTTAAACAGAACTCCTAGCATAAACAAAACTCCTCCCAGAAAAATTGAGATGTGGAGTAACTTTGAAGCGCTCGCTTTTGATTCCTTGTAGGTTGTGTAAATTGCCGATGGAAAGAAAACGAAGCATAGCAGGAAAAATCCTAGTACAAGAATCACGCTGGCCCCTGGCCAGTGAACTAGCTTCATAATGGTTCCGAATCCCAGCATTGCCAGCGAAACGTTCCCCGTAATTTTCATTGTCATTTTCATAATCCGATAGTTTTTGTCGATTAGGTAATGTGTGTTTTCCTGAATTTTCTTCAGCACGCTTATACCGGTTTGCTGCTTAACCATCTCGTAGGCTTCCTCGAAACTTTTTCCTTCCCACATTGCCATTTCTACCTCGCAGCAAATGTGGTCGATAAGTTCGCTGGCAAGATGTGAGAAAGTGATTTGAGCTTTCTTCACATCCGACTTAATGGTAGTAACCTGACTTTCACTAAGCGTGTACATACTGTAAACCAAGGTTAGGTTTGAGCAAACCTTTAATTGTATTCACAAACTCTTCAAGCTCAGCAACTCGCTCTTTAGCTGTGTTTACCCCACTTTCAGTAAGGGAATAGTAAATTCGGTTTCGGTTATTAATTACCTCCGATTCGGTTTGAACTACTCCTTCCTGTTCAAGCTTGTGCAGAATTGGGTAGAGCGCTCCAAATGTTAGCTCAATTTTACCTTTGGTTAGCTCTTTTACGCGTTGCGTAATTTCGTAGCCGTACATCCGTTTGTTCTCCGATAGTAGTTTTAGGATTATCGGATTTAGCGTGCCTTTAATTAAACTGTTCTGGATCATATCGATATGTTTTTAGTACTAGAAACAGATATATTGTCACTGCAAATATATATAAGATAATTATATATGTCAATAATTTTTATGTTTTTTTTATAAAAAAATTATAGTTTGATTCCTACCCTTTGAAAAATCTTCTGGGTTATAAGTGCCATTATATTGAATAGTGGTAATTTTGATTAAACCCTCATTTGTTTTAATACTCAAATAATAATATTAAGGGATAACTATGCATGCTGACATAAAAAGTAAATCGCAGGTGCATTCCTTTGAAAATCTTTCGAGGTTTGAAGATGGAATTACGCATTTTGTGTCGACAAGGAATGGAGGAGTTAGCTTAAACGAGTATTCTTCCCTGAACCTGGGTTTGAATCAGGCGGATATTCCATTGAATGTTTTTCAAAACAGGGAGATTATTGCAAAAACAGTTGGTATTGATTCAACCTCATTCGTATTTGCACGGCAAGTTCACAGTACAAATGTGGCTAGAGCATTTGAATCTGATCGGGGACGTGGATTATATTCTAGAGTTACAGCGTTTCCTTTTACCGATGCAATGGTAACCAACTCAAAACAAGTTTGTTTAATTACTTTAGCTGCAGATTGCGTTCCCATCCTTTTTTACGATCCGTTAAAAAGAGCCATTGGGGTTGCCCATGCAGGTTGGAAGGGAACGGTTCTGAAAATTTCTCAATTCGTAGTTAATTCGTTTCTAGAGGAGTTTGGCTCCAATCCTGAAGATTTAATTGTAGGAATTGGTCCTTCAGCAGGACCATGTTGCTACGAAATAGGTAAGGAGGTTGCCGAGGAAGTTATTCTTGCTTTTGGTGAGAATAATAATGTTTTAAAACCTGCCGAAAAACCCGATAAGTTTATTCTCGATTTGTGGGAAGCAAATCGAATAACATTGATTTCCAGTGGAGTAATAGATGAGAATATTGAAACTTCTCATCGATGTACAATTTGTGAGAACCACGAATTTTTCTCAGCTCGAAAAGGCGATAAGGGGCGATTTGGAGCTGGGATTATGCTTTTATAAATCATTTTACTACTTTGCGATGCCTTTTTAGAAATTAAGAATTGTAGGAGTTCATTTTGTATTAACTCCAAAATTCTTCTAAATTTCTTTGTTTTAGTATTTTATAACCTTAAATATTTTTTTTATGTCAGAATCTGTAGAAAAAATCAAAGGATTACCAGAGAACGCATACGCTGAGTTGGCTCCCGGTGAGGAGTACCAACCGGTTATGTCGCCATTGCGCGTTGTTCCCGAAGTTAACCTGTGGTCTGTTTCCTTGGGGTTACTTATGGCAATCATCTTTTCGGCTGCTGCCGCATATTTGGGATTAAAAATCGGACAAGTTTTTGAAGCAGCAATTCCTATTGCAATTATTGCAGTTGGTTTATCGGCTGCCACTCGTCGTAAAAATGCGCTGGGCGAGAATGTAATTATCCAATCAATTGGGGCAAGTTCGGGTGTAATTGTTGCCGGTGCAATATTCACGCTTCCTGCGCTTTACATTCTTAATCTCGAAGCGCAGTTCTATCAGGTTTTCTTATCGTCACTTCTGGGAGGTGTTCTGGGAATCCTGTTTTTAATTCCATTCCGCAAATATTTCGTTGCCGATATGCACGGCAAGTTTCCTTTCCCCGAGGCAACCGCAACAACCGAGGTTCTCATCAGCGGCGAAAAAGGAGGGGAGTCGGCCCGATTACTTTTAGTAGCAGGGCTAATTGGTGGTATTTACGATTTTATTATTGCAACCTTTGGTTGGTGGAGCGAAGTTTTCACAACCCGCGTTATACCTTACGGCGAGCAGCTAGCCGAGAAAGCGAAGCTTGTATTTAAGTTGAATGTTGGCGCTGCTGTTATGGGGCTGGGCTACATTATTGGCCTTAAATACGCTGCAATTATTACCGCTGGTTCAATGGTAGGTTGGTTTGTAATAATTCCAATAATCAATTACTTTGCACCCGGAATGACCATTCCCGTTGGTTCCAATGCCGAGAGCATAATTGGCGCCATGAGCGCCGAGGAACTTTTCTCCTTCTACATTCGACCCATCGGTATCGGTGGAATTGCCATGGCCGGAATTATCGGTATTATTCGTTCCAGCTCAATTATTAAAAAGGCTTTCGGCTTGGCAATTACTGAAACCTTTAGCAGAAAGGGTGGAGCAACAAAGGAAGAACTTCGAACTCGCAGAGACATACCAATGGCGGTAATTGGTGGCGGAATAATTCTAACTGCTATTCTAATTTTCGTTTTCTTCCAATTTGGTGTTGTTCACAACCTTGGGCATGCGCTAATTGGCTTAGCAATCGTAATGGTTATTGCATTCCTTTTTACTACAGTTGCTGCCAATGCCATTGCCATTGTGGGTACCAACCCCGTTTCAGGGATGACTTTAATGACTCTTATTATCTCTTCGCTTATTCTTGCCTCTGTTGGACTGTCGGGAACAACAGGAATGATTGCTGCGCTGGTTATTGGAGGCGTAGTTTGTACCGCTCTTTCAATGGCAGGCGGTTTTATTACCGATTTGAAAATTGGGTACTGGCTGGGTTCGTCGCCATATAAGCAGCAACGCTGGAAATTCTTGGGAACTCTTGTTTCTGCTGCAACGGTTGGCGGAGTAATCATAATTCTAAATAAAACCTACGGTTTTACAGGTGAAGGCGCTTTGGTTGCACCTCAGGCAAATGCCATGGCTGCGGTTATTGAACCAATGATGAGCGGGAAACCCGCTCCATGGTTACTCTACGGGGCTGGCGCATTCCTATCGTTAATTCTTACAATGATTGGTGTTCCTGCGCTTGCGTTTGCTCTTGGAATGTTCATTCCTTTACAGCTTAACACGCCTTTGCTAGTTGGTGGAATAATTGCTCACATAGTTTCAAATAGAAGTAAGAATGTTGCTTTGAATAAAGCTCGTAGGGAACGTGGAACTCTTATTGCATCTGGCTTTATTGCTGGTGGCGCACTTATGGGAGTTATTAGCGCCTTGCTAAAATTCTTCGATATAAACTATGTTAATTCGGAGTGGTTCGAATCGCACTCTGCTGAAATAATTGCCATTGTTATGTTTGCAATCCTTTGTGCATACATGATTTGGGAATCGTTACGTGCAAAACCCGAAGAGGAGTAGCTTCAGAATTTTCGAAAACTTAAAAAAATTAGATAATGATAAACTCAAATTCATTGGTCGACAGGTTTTTAAGATACATAAAAATCGATACTCAAAGTGACGATACAGTAACCGATAAATTTCCCAGTACCGAAAAGCAGCTGGTGCTTTCTCGTATGCTGGTTAATGAACTAAAAGAGTTAGGACTTACCGATGTAACCATCGATGAGTATGGTTACGTCTTGGCAACGGTACCTGCAAATACCGATAAAAAACTTCCAACAATAGGTTTTTTAGCTCACGTCGATACGGCTCCCGATATGTCGGGGTTAAATGTTAACCCACGCTTTATTGAGAATTACGATGGAAGTGAGATTATTCTCAATAAGGACTTAAACGTTACCCTTTCACCAACCGAGTTTCCTGAGTTAAAGGGCTACATCGGAAAAACCCTTATCGTTACCGATGGTACTACGTTACTCGGAGCCGACGATAAGGCGGGTGTTGCTGAAATTATGACTGCCATTGAATATATGGTAAAAACGCCTGAGTTTAAGCACGGACCCGTTCGAATTGGCTTTACAGTTGACGAGGAGGTTGGCAGAGGTGTTGACCATTTTAACGTAGAAAAATTCAACGCCGATTTTGCTTACACGCTCGATGGTGGTGCCATTGGTGAGTTGGAGTACGAAAACTTCAATGCGGCCGGTGCCAAAATTAGCATTCAGGGTAGAAATATTCATCCCGGTTACGCCAAGGACAAAATGATTAATGCAATTCTGGTTTCCATGGAGTTTAACAGTCTTCTTCCTGCAAATCAGCGGCCTGAGCATACCCAGGATTACGATGGGTTCTTCCATCTAATTAAAATGGAGGGTTCGGTTGAGAATGCAACGTTTCAGTATATAATTAGGGACCATAATCGCCAAAAATTTGAAGCGCGCAAAGCGTTCATGACCAAAGTTGCCGAATTCCTGAATATGAAGTATGGCGAAGGAGTTGTAAATCTTGAAATTAAGGACCAGTACTACAACATGCGTGAGAAGGTTGAACCGGTTTATCACGTGGTGGAAACTGCCGTGAGGGCAATGGAACAGGTTGGTGTAAAACCAAATGTAAAACCCATTCGGGGTGGAACCGATGGCGCACGCCTTTCGTATATGGGACTTCCTTGCCCGAACCTCTTCGCCGGAGGCGAAAATTTCCATGGGAAGCAGGAGTACGTACCCGTTGAAAGTATGGTGAAAGCCACCGAAGTAATGCTGAAAATAATTGAACTTTACGCTCAAAAGTAGCACCATAAACCCGGCTTTGAACTGCACCCCAAAAGTTAGCTATAACATTTGGGGTGTTTTTTGTAGATTTGTTCCATGCAATTCATCGATTTTCATACCCATACACAAAAATCCAAAACCGTTTCAGTATCGGTTTGTAGTTTGCGTGTAAACGAAATCGATAGGATAGAAGGTGCTGGTCCATTCACAGTTGGAATTCATCCTTGGGATTCAACCAACAGTAACCTTGATTTTCAACTTAAAAAGTTGAAGGAACTTGTTCACCATAGCAGGGTTTTAGCCGTTGGTGAGATTGGGTTAGACCGACTGCGCGGCGCCCCTCTTGATACTCAAATTGAGCTTTTTAAGAAGCAGGCTGAAATTGCTGAAGATGTAAAGAAACCTGTTGTTATTCACTGTGTACGTTCTTTCTCCGAAATTCAGCAGCTAAGAAAACAGCTTAAACCTCAAATGCACTGGGCCGTTCATAATTTTATGGGAAACCCGCAAATCGCCAAATCATTGGTTCAGCAAGGATTTTATATCTCTTTTTGTATTGCCCTGGCCAAAAGCGAAAAACTATGCGAAGCGTTAAAAAGCATTCCGCTTGACAGGGTTTTCTTTGAAACCGATGATTTTATCGAAAATGTAAGTGATGTTTATGTTGCAGCTTCAAATTGCTTGAGCATTCCTGTTGAAAAGTTAAAAGTCCAGATTGAAAAAAATTACGAGAATTTTTTCAATAATCATTAATCATTGCACTTTATTCTCCAATAATTTTTACAAGAACTCTTTTCCTACGTTTACCATCAAACTCGCCGTAAAAAATCTGCTCCCAGGGACCAAAATCGAGTTTACCGTCGGTTACTGCAACTACAACTTCTCTTCCCATAATTGTGCGCTTTAAGTGCGCATCGGCGTTGTCTTCAAAACCATTGTGCTTATACTGCGAGTAGGGTTTTTCGGGAGCGAGTTTTTCTAACCAAACTTCGTAATCGTGGTGCAAACCCGATTCGTCATCGTTTATGAATACGCTGGATGTGATGTGCATTGCATTCACTAGCACCAACCCTTCCCTTACACCACTTTCGTGAAGGCATTGCATTACGTTTGGGGTAATATTTATTAGTTCTCTTCTTTTACTGGTTTCAAACCATAGCTCTTTCCTGTAGCTTTTCATTGTTGGGTTGAATTTTGGATTTTAATACAACTATTCAAGGTTCATTTCCTTAACAATTCGTTCTATTTTCTCATGCAACTTTTTACCGGCAATCTCATACTCAGCGGGGAATTGCATTTGACCCTTCACGCCAAAGTAGAATTTTATTTTGGGCTCTGTTCCCGACGGACGAACTGAAATTCGTGTATTATCCTCTGTAATAATTTGAATTACATCCGATTTTGGAAGTGCAATGGGTTTGGTTTCTCCGGTTTTAAGATTTTTTGTTTGTTGCTTCTGGTAATCGTGAACAAGAATTACTTTCGAGTCTCCCAGAACTTGGGGTGGGTTTGTTCTGAAACCTTCCATCATTGCTTTGATTTCCTCAGCACCTTCCTTCCCTTTCTTGGTTACAGAAATAAGATGCTCCTTGTAGAGCCCGTACTTTGAGTAAATTTCGAGCAAGATTTGGTACATTGTTTTCTGCTGCTCGGCAGCCCAGGCTGCAATTTCAGCAAAAAGTGCGCAGCTTAGAATTGCATCCTTATCGCGAACGAAGTCTCCCGCAAGGTACCCGTAGCTCTCCTCGCCTCCGCCAATAAACCGTTTTTCGCCTTCAAGTTCCCTGATAATTTCTGCAATGTATTTGAAGCCAGTAAGAACCTCGAAATGCTCAACGCCAAAATCATTGGCGATATCAGCAAGTAAATCGGTGGTAACAATCGTTTTTACAATGAACTCTTTTCCTTTAAGCTTGCCATTCTCTTTCCATTTGGTTAGCAGGTAGAATATAAACAGGGTTGCTGCTTGGTTTCCGTTGAGAAGTATAAACTTTCCGAGGTTATCCTTTACGCCAATTCCCACCCTGTCGCCATCGGGGTCGGTTGCCATAACCAAATCTGCATCAATACTCTCGGCTTTTTCCAAAGCCAACTTTAGCGCCGTTTTTTCCTCAGGGTTGGGCGATTCAACAGTTGGAAAGTTGCCGTCAATTACATTCTGTTCCGGAATAGTGTTAACATTCATGAAACCAAATTTATGAAGCGTGCTGGGAACCAGCTTAACTCCGGTTCCGTGAATGGGCGTGTAAACAATTTTTAGGTTTTTATGCTTCTTGTTTATTTCGGGCGACAACGATAGGGAGGCAAGCGTGTTTATGTATATTTCATCAATTTCGTTGCCAATTACTTTAATTAGGTTGTTGTCTCCTGCAAACCTAACTTCCTGAACCGTTTTTATTCTTTTTACCTCAGCAATAATGTTCTTATCGTGCGGAGCAACAATTTGTGCTCCATCGTCCCAGTAAACTTTGTAACCGTTATACTCTTTGGGGTTATGTGAGGCGGTAATTACAATTCCACTTTGGCACTTAAATGTTCGGATTGCAAAGCTGAGCTGCGGAGTTGGCCGTAACGATTCGAACAGGTAAACTTTAATGCCATTTGCACTCATAATTTGAGCGGCAGTTTCGGCAAACTTCATGCTGTTATTCCGCGAATCGAAGGCAATGGCAATACGAATTTGCGGTAAATGGTGAAACTGTTGAATTAGGTAGTTGGCTAAGCCTTGTGTAGCCATGCCTAACGTGTAAATATTCATTCGGTTGGTTCCTGGGCCCATAACTCCTCGAAGTCCCCCGGTACCAAACTCAAGGTCCTTATAGAAAGCATCAACTAACTCTTTATGGTTATGTTCAACCAGTTTTTGCACTGCCTCTCGGGTTTCCTTGTCAAAATAAGGTAGCATCCACATTTCTGCTTTCTTCAGAATGGCAGGATCGATACTTTGAGCATTCATGGCTTTAGTATTTATAAGTTTATTTCTTTTATGCAGCTGCACAGGCTTTCTCTCCAATGAGGTATTTCAATACCGTACGCTTTTTTAACTTTTGTCTTATCAAGCACGCTGTAAGGTGGACGGACAGCAGCCGTTGGGTATTCGTTGCTTAATATAGCATTTATTTTGCAATTAATAGCCAGTTGTTGAACTATTTCTTTTGCAAAATCGTACCAGCTGCAAACCCCCTCATTGGAGAAGTGAAACACTTCGTTTTGGAATGAACCTTTTCCTTGATTTATTATTTCAATAATGGCGGTAGCCAAATCCTTTGCAAGAGTTGGTGTTCCAATCTGGTCGAAAACAACATTTAGCTGTGGTAACTCTTTCCCCTTTTTAATGATGGTTTTCATGAAATTATTTCCGTGAGGGGAGTAAAGCCACGAGGTTCTGATAACCATGGATATACCTGTTTCCAACGCATTTTTTTCACCTTCTAGCTTCGATTTTCCGTAAGCTGAGTTGGGCGAGGTTTGGGTTTCCTCATTGTACGGAATGTAATTTTTACCATTAAAAACGTAATCGGTTGAAACGTGAATTAGTTTGGCTCCAGTTTTTTTTGCTTCTGTTGCCAGTATTTTTGGTGCTTCGGAGTTTAGCAAGAATGCTTTTTCAACCTCTTCTTCAGCCTTATCTACTGCTGTGTAGGCTGCGCAGTTAACAACCAAATCGGGGTTATGTAAAGAGAAGAACTTTCTAACTGACTCATGATTTGTTATATCTAATTCAGCAATATCAGTAAAAATAAACCTTTCATCATTTTTTGCTTCGCAAATTAATCTTATATCTGTGCCAAGCTGCCCGTTGGCACCAGTTAAAATGATTTTATTGAATGAGTCGCTGCTATTTTCCATAAATAAAGTTGTATTCTGCATTTTCAAGTGTTGGGTGAACTTTGTCTTTGCTTGAAACGATGGCTTTTTTGGGGTCAATCATCCAATCGATATTGAGAGCAGGATCGTTGTACAGGATCCCTCTTTCTGCTTCGGCATGGTATAAACTATCACACTTATATAGTACAATAGCAGTTTCACTCAAAACAGAAAATCCATGAGCAAATCCTTTAGGAACTAGAAGCATTTGTTTGCTTTCGGCATCGAGCTCTACTGAGAAATGTTTGCCAAAGGTAGGTGAGTTTTTTCGTATGTCAACGGCCACATCAAGTATTTTCCCTTCAACAACCCTAACGAGTTTTGTTTGCGAGAATGGTGCGAGTTGATAGTGAAGCCCCCGAATAACTCCATGCGTGGATTTCGATTCATTATCTTGAACGAACACTGTTTCAACCCCAAGTTCTATAAATTTATTCTCATTGTATGCCTCCAGAAAGTACCCTCGGCTGTCGCTAAAAACGGTTGGTTTAATAATAAATAGGTCGGGAAGAGGTGTTTTTATAAGAATCATGGTATTATTTTTTTTCGAATTTTAACAGGTGATCAAAGTATTCTATCGTTTTTACCAACCCAACTTCTAGCTCAATAGATGGTTGCCAACCGTTTAGCAACTCCTTCGCAAGAGTAATATCGGGTTTTCTTTGGGTAGGATCATCGGCTGGAAGTTTCTGGTGGACTATTTTTGAGTTACTACCAGTTTTTTTCAGTACAAGATTTGCCAGTTCCAGCATTGTAAATTCTGAAGGATTTCCAAGGTTAACCGGACCGGTTATATCGTCGGACGTATTCATTAACCGAATCATAGCCTCAACCAAGTCGTCAACGTACATGAAACTTCGGGTTTGCGAGCCGTTACCGTAAATGGTGATATCCTTATTTTGTATTGCTTGCACAATGAAGTTAGAAACAACTCTCCCGTCATTTGGGTGCATGCGTGGACCATACGTGTTGAATATTCTTGCAATTTTGATTTTTACACCATTCTGATGATGATAATTCACGAAGAGTGTTTCTGCACAACGTTTACCTTCATCGTAGCAGGAACGGGCTCCAATTGGGTTCACATTTCCCCAGTACGACTCAGGTTGTGGGTGAACCGTAGGATCACCATAAACCTCACTGGTTGAGGCCTGTAAAATTTTTGCTTTAACCCTTTTGGCCAATCCAAGCATATTTATAGCACCCATCACTGAGGTTTTCACCGTTTTTATAGCATTGTACTGATAATGAATGGGAGAGGCTGGACAGGCTAAATTATAAATTTCATCAACTTCAACAAAAATTGGCATGGTTACATCATGCCTAATCAACTCAAAGTATGGATTGTTGAGAAGATGGATTATGTTTGATTTGTTTCCGGTAAAAAAGTTATCCATACAAATAACATCGTTACCCTCATTTAAAAGCCTTTCGCATAAATGAGATCCTAAAAATCCTGCGCCCCCGGTTACAAGTATTCTTTTCATTGAAATAAAAAAATTATAAATGAATTATATAGTCATAAATCTTATGAGTAATTATATGCTCAAAGATAGTTTATATGATACGAATATGGAATTTTGCCATCAAATATTTTAGTTTCAGGCCTTGGTGAAGCCATTTAAGTAGTTTTTTTTAAAAAAAGTATCGTTTTTTAGCCTATAAATGATAAAGTTATGTAATTTTGCAGTCTGTTTTTACTATCAATAATGTCTAACTTATTAATTTAGAGTTAATTTAATGATTAATCAAGAAGAAATGGCTTCAAACGAAGCAAATGTTGAACAAGTTGATCAGCCTGCTGCTGAAGTAAACGAACAAGAAACCACCAAAGAAGTGGTTGAGCAAGAATTTGACTGGGAAACATTCGCCGAAGAGGGCGCTTACCCAAAAGCAAAAAAAGCCGAATACGAGGCTATGTACAACGAAACTCTCTCATCAGTTGCTGAGGGTGAAGTAGTTGACGGAACTGTTATTGCGCTTAACAAGCGCGAAGTTGTAATCAACATTGGTTACAAATCAGAAGGTGTTGTTAGTATCAGTGAATTCCGCTACAATCCTGAACTAGCAATTGGTGATACTGTTGAGGTATACGTTGAGAATCAGGAGGATAAAAAAGGACAGCTTGTGCTTTCGCACAAAAAAGCACGTTCACTCCGTTCATGGGACCGCGTTAACCAGGCTCTTGATAAAGACGAGGTTATTAAAGGTTACATTAAGTGTCGTACAAAGGGTGGTATGATTGTCGATGTATTTGGTATTGAGGCATTCCTACCTGGTTCACAAATCGATGTAAAACCTATCCGCGACTACGATATCTTTGTTGGTAAAACCATGGAATTCAAGGTTGTAAAAATTAACCAGGAATACAAAAACGTGGTTGTTTCTCACAAAGCTCTCATCGAAGAGGAACTTGAGCAACAGAAGAAAGATATCATTGCTAAGCTTGAAAAGGGACAGGTACTTGAGGGTACCGTTAAAAATATTACCAGCTACGGTGTATTCATCGATCTTGGTGGCGTAGATGGACTTATCCACATTACCGACCTTTCATGGGGACGCGTAACTCATCCTGAGGAAATCGTTCAACTCGATCAGAAACTGAACGTTGTAATCCTCGATTTTGATGATGCGAAGAAACGTATCGCTTTAGGTCTAAAACAGCTAACTCCTCATCCATGGGATTCGCTCGATCAGAACCTTAAAGTTGGCGATGTAGTGAAAGGTAAAGTTGTTGTGATGGCTGACTACGGTGCATTCGTTGAGATTGCTCCTGGTGTAGAAGGACTTATTCACGTATCAGAAATGTCATGGAGCCAGCACCTCCGTAGTGCTCAGGAGTTCCTGAAAGTTGGCGATATGGTTGATGCACAAATTCTTACTCTCGACCGTGAAGAAAGAAAAATGTCGCTGGGTATGAAGCAACTTAAACAAGATCCTTGGGAAAAAATTGAGGAAAAATATCCTGTTGGTTCACAACATCAGGCTAAAGTTCGTAACTTCACTTCATTCGGAGTTTTCGTTGAGATTGAAGAAGGAGTTGATGGACTAATTCACATCTCCGACCTTAGCTGGACAAAGAAAATTAAGCATCCTGCAGAATTCACAGCAGTTGGTGCCGATATTGATGTGGTTGTTCTTGAAATTGATAAGGAGAATAGGCGTTTAAGCCTTGGCCACAAACAACTTGAAGAGAATCCTTGGGATGTGTTTGAATCAGTTTTCACCGTGGATTCAATTCACGAAGGAACCATTATCGACGTGTTTGACAAGGGTGCAGTTGTTGCTCTCCCTTATGGAGTTGAAGGCTTTGTTACACCTAAGCACCTCGTGAAAGAGGATGGAACTTCAGGAAAAGTTGATGAGAAACTTGAATTTAAAGTAATAGAATTTAATAAAGTTGCAAAACGAATTATTCTTTCGCATAGCAGAATTTTCGAAGATTCTAAGAAGGCTGACGATGATGCTGAAAAAAAATCTAAGGCTTCATCTACACAAAAAGCTGTAAAAAAGTTGAAAGCTAACTTAGAAAAGACTACCTTAGGGGATATATCCGAATTGGCAGCGTTGAAAACTGAACTCGAAGAGAATCAGAAGAAAACAAAAGCCAAAGCGGCTTCAAAGAAAACAAAAGCAGCTGAAAAAAAGGACGAAAAAGAGGAGAATACCGACGATAAAGCTGCTGAATAGGCTTTATTTATTAGAAACTCTAAATCCTGAACGCAATGGAATTTAAAATTAGTAAGCTGGAAAACCACTCCTTAATTGAGGTACTCGAGGAAAAGTTGGATACCAACATTGCACCTACTCTTAAGTCAGAGTTAGTGTTAATCTCTGGTAATGGCGAACGAAATATTATTCTCGACCTATCCAACTGTCGATACTGCGATTCCTCCGGGTTAAGTGCAATTCTTGTAGCCAACAGGCTTTGTAAGAATGCTAACGGAACTTTCGTGCTTACTGGGCTTACCGATGCTGTTGAGAGGTTAATAACTATTTCTCAACTCGATACAGTACTCAATATTGCTTACTCGAAAAATGAGGCTATTGATATTATCAAAAAAGCTGAAAGCGATAAGCAGTAGTGACCTTTGCGTTAACAATACTTGGTAGTAGTAGCGCATTACCTACTGCCACACGATTTCCCTCCGCTCATGCACTGAATGTGCATGAGCGGTTGTTTTTGGTTGATTGTGCCGAAGGAACTCAAATGCAGCTTAGGAAGTATAAGCTAAAACTTTCAAGATTAGAGCATATATTTATATCTCACCTTCATGGCGACCACTCCTTAGGACTGGTAGGTTTAATTTCCACTCTTAACCTTCTTGGTCGTAAAAACGACCTCTATATTCATGCGCACGGGGCGTTAGAAGAATTATTAAGAAAGAATATCGATTTCTTTGTGACCGATTTGCAGTATCCTGTTCATTTTGTTCACCTCGAATCAAAGAAGCACAAAGTTATCTATTCCGATAAAAATATTACCGTTGAGTCGCTGCCATTAAAGCATCGGATTCCCTCAACAGGCTTCCTTTTTAGGGAAACCCCAAAAGAACCAAATATTAAAAAGGATTTAATTGAAAAGTATGCCATACCTCTTTCAAAAATTGTTGAAATTAAACAAGGTGCAAACTTTGTTACATCAGATGGTATTACAATCCCAAACAGCGAGCTAACTTATATCTCATCATATCCTCGTTCGTACGCATACTGTAGCGATACTTCTTATTACGAAAAACTTGTAACGTTTATAGAAGGTGTTGATGTGTTATATCATGAAGCAACATTTGACAGTAGCATGAAAAAAATGGCTAAAGCTACAGGCCATTCAACAGCTCTTCAGGCAGCAACTATTGCTGCAAAAGCTCGAGTAGGTAAACTTATTATTGGTCACTTCTCATCCCGTTATAGGAATGTTGACATACTACTCAATGAAGCGCGTTCTGTGTTTCCGGAAACATATTTGGCTGAAGAAGGAAATCAATACTCAGTTATTTAATAACGTTTTAACAGAATTTACGGAACTTCATTCCTAATATGCTGTTTGATTTATTTATAAAGCAATATGTCGAAATTAGAATACCTGTTAACATAAAATATAGTACCTTTGCCTTGTTTTTTTGAAATTTTTTACCATGCACGAAAAAATCCTTATACTCGATTTTGGGTCACAGTACACTCAACTAATTGCTCGTAGAGTTAGAGAGCTTAATGTTTACTGTGAAATACATCCATTCAATAATTATCCAAAACTAGATGGAACCGTAAAAGGGGTAATTCTATCTGGCAGCCCTTACTCAGTTCACGACAAGGAATCGCCCCGATTAGACTTAAATGAGTTTACCAATAGTTTTCCAACTCTCGGCGTTTGTTACGGTGCTCAGTTACTGGCTTTAACCAGCGGCGGAACTGTAACTCCCTCGCAAATAAGGGAGTACGGACGAGCAATGCTCGATGTTCCTTCAAGCACCTCTCCACTATTTGCTAACATTCAAGGGAAAACCCAGGTTTGGATGTCGCATGGTGACACAATAACTCAGCTTCCTCCTGATTTTGAGATTATTGCCGGTACCGACGATGTTAAGGTTGGTGCCTATCATGTTAAAGGGAAACAAACCTACGGAATTCAGTTTCACCCAGAGGTTTACCACACCAGCGAGGGTCTTAACTTACTCCGTAATTTTGTAGTAAATATCTGTGCTTGTAAACAGGACTGGACTCCCGCTTCGTTCGTTGATGAAACTGTTTCAAACCTTAAAAAACAGCTAGACAACGATCATGTAGTACTAGGTTTATCGGGTGGTGTGGATAGTTCGGTTGCAGCATTACTTCTACATAGAGCAATTGGTAAAAACCTTACCTGCATTTTTGTCGATAATGGTTTGCTCCGTAAGGATGAATTCTCTCAGGTTCTCGATTCGTATAAGCATCTTGGCCTTAACGTTATTGGTGTTGATGCGAGCCAGAAGTTTTACACCGACTTAGCAGGAATAACAGATCCTGAGCAGAAGCGAAAAAGTATAGGGAAAAACTTCATTGAGGTTTTTGAGCAGGAGGCAAAAAAGATTGATAACGTTAAATGGCTTGCACAAGGAACAATTTACCCCGACGTTATTGAATCGGTTTCAGTAAATGGACCTTCAGCAACTATAAAATCGCATCACAATGTGGGTGGTTTACCCGAGAAAATGAACCTGAAGGTTGTTGAACCTCTACGTTTGCTATTTAAAGATGAGGTTCGCAGAGTAGGAGCCGAGGTTGGTTTACCTGAAAATATTCTGGGACGTCACCCATTTCCAGGGCCAGGATTAGGAATACGAGTACTTGGCGAAGTAACCGAGCAGAAAGTGAAACTCCTTCAGGAAGCTGATGCCATTTATATTAACTCATTAAAAAGTAGCGGATTATACGATAAAATTTGGCAGGCTGGCACAATCCTATTACCCGTTCAAACGGTTGGCGTTATGGGCGATGAGAGAACCTATGAGTTTGTGGTAGCCCTTAGAGCGGTAACTTCAACCGATGGTATGACCGCCGATTGGTATCCACTACCATACGATTTTCTGGCAAAAGTTTCAAATGATATTATAAACAGAGTAAAGGGTATTAACAGGGTTGTTTACGATGTAAGTTCAAAACCACCTGCTACAATAGAATGGGAGTAGTTTCAAAACATTTTTACATTAGCAACGTTTAACAAATAATATTCTTTTTGAAGCTACCTAATTTAGACTAATATGAAGTATTTAATTAAAAAAACAGCTGCAAAAGCATCTTTTATACTCCTATTTGTTGTTGTTACAGCAACAGTAGCAAATGCACAGCTGAACTCAAATTTAAGCATTTACAAAATAGTTCGTTTCCTTCAGTACGTATCAGCTGATTATGTTGATACTGTAAACGTTGATAATTTGGTTGATGAAGCCATTATTGATTTGTTGGGAAACCTCGACCCACATTCTGTTTACATTTCAAAGGAAGATGTGAAAGCCATGAACGAACCGCTCGAAGGAAACTTCGAGGGCATTGGCATTGAGTTTAACATTATGAATGATACCCTGATGGTTGTTAATCCCATTCCCGGGGGGCCATCTGAAAGGGTAGGGATTTTTGCTGGCGACAGAATACTTGAGATTGACCAAAAGAATGTAGCCGGTATCGGGCTAAAAAATAGCGATGTTTTTAAGTTGCTTCGAGGCGACAAGGGAACCAAAGTATACATAACAGTACAACGTAAGGGGATTTCCAATACCATGGATTTTGAAATAACACGTGACAAAATTCCAATTTTCAGCCTCGATGCTGCATATATGATTGATTCCAAGATTGGATACATTAAGCTTAACCGATTTGCTTTAACCACTGAAGAGGAGTTTCTTAACGCCATCGATTCGCTTAAGAAACAGAACATGAAGGATTTGATTCTCGACTTACGTGGGAACGGTGGAGGCTATTTAAACGCAGCGGTATCTCTTTCAGATCATTTCTTGGAGAGTGATAAAATTATTGTTTATACCGAGGGTAGAACCTCTCCACGAAACGATTTCATGTCCACTTCAAACGGAGTGTTCGAAAAGGGGAAGCTGGTTGTTCTTATCGATGAGGGTTCTGCTTCGGCTAGCGAGATTTTGGCTGGAGCCATTCAGGATTGGGATAGGGGAATTGTAGTTGGACGTCGTTCGTTCGGCAAGGGCTTAGTTCAGAATCAGATGCCTTTACCCGATGGCTCAATGATTCGGTTAACCGTGGCTCGATACCATACACCAACCGGTAGGGTTATTCAAAAACCATACGAGAATGGTGATGCAAAGGACTACTATAGGGATTTTACGAATCGCATGGAGAACGGAGAGCTTTTTAATGCCGATAGCATTAATTTCCCCGACTCACTAAAATACTACACGCTAAATAAAGGCAAACTTGTTTACGGTGGCGGTGGAATTATGCCCGACTTTTTTGTACCCTTCGATACCACATTCTATTCCGAATACTACGGATTGCTGGTAAGGCGCGATGTACTTAACCAGTTTGTTCATAAATACGTTGATACGAATAGGAAAAAGTTGCTAAAAAGCTACCAGAATTTTAATCAGTATTTCTCCAACTTTGTAGTTGACGACAAAATGGTTAACGATATTGTAGCTTTTGGCGAAGAGAAAAAGGTTACGCTCGATGAGGAAGGACTTAATACTTCAAGAGAGGAAATTAAGAAGCAGATTAAGGCACTTATTGCAAGAAACATTTTTACTAATGGAGAGTACTATCAGGTTGTAAATACCGACAATGAAGCAATTCTTAAAGCCATTGAGGTAATAAAGCAGTGGCCTGAATATAAGTACCTCGTTTTGGACTAATTTTTAATACCCTAAATATTTTCTGTACTTCAGCATTATTCTAATTATGCCAGCATTTAGGTCGATTGGCCAAGGGGTGTTTATTGAAAAACTGGACAGGTTGATATAGGGAAAACTACTAACAATTTATTTTATTTAAATGGAAACAAAATCAACATTTTTAGAGCTGGGCCTGTCCGAAGAATCAATAAACGCTATTTCGGAAAAGGGTTTCGAAATCCCTACGCCAATTCAAAAATTGGCCATTCCTGTTTTAATTCATGAAACGTGCGACATAATTGGTCAGGCGCAAACCGGAACAGGGAAAACTGCAGCCTTTGGGCTGCCAATTCTTGACAAACTGGTGGTTGGAACAAAAAGCCATGTGAAAGCATTGGCCCTTGTACCCACAAGGGAACTTGCCTTACAGGTTACCGATGAGCTTATTTCACTAAAAGGAAAAAGAAAACTCAATGTTATAACCCTATATGGGGGGCAATCAATTTCAGAGCAGCAGCGAAGGCTAAAAAAAGGGGCTGATATTGTTGTTGGTACTCCTGGACGAATTCTCGATTTGCTTCGTCGTAGCGATCTTAATTTAGAAAGCGTTGAATGGGTAGTTCTTGACGAGGCCGATGAGATGCTTAACATGGGGTTTATTGAAGATATTGAATCGATCCTTGAACAAACTTCCAAGGAAAAGCGAATGTTGCTTTTCTCGGCTACCATGCCCGATAGAATTGTGAAGCTTGCTGGCAAGTTCATGAATGAACCAAAGCGTTTGATGGTAGGTCAAACGCAGTCTGCAACAACACTAACCGATCAGATTTACTTCGAAGTGAACCGGGGCGATAAATTTGATGCTTTGACCCGAATAATTGACATTGAACCTGAATTCTATGGATTGGTATTCTGCAGAACCCGTGTTGATGTAGATGAGCTAACCAGCAAACTAATTGAGTTTGGATATTCAGCCGAGGGCTTACATGGCGACATATCGCAGGCTCAGCGCGAGAAAACCCTAAAAAAATTCAGAAAAAAGTTCATTAATATCCTTGTTGCTACCGATGTTGCCGCTCGGGGAATTGATATTACTGATTTAACACATGTAATTAATTACAGTCTCCCACAAGATCCCGATTCATACATCCACCGAGTAGGACGAACAGGTAGAGCCGGAAAAGAGGGAACAGCCATAACTTTTATAACTCCTGATGAGTACCGAAAATTCGTTTTCTTCAAGAAAACTATAAAATCGAATATTCGTAAGGAAGTTCTGCCGCAGGCACACGATATAATTGAAGTAAAAAAAGCAAGAATTAAGGATGATTTGCAAGCCATAGTTGAGAATCAAAACTATATTGATTACTTGGGAATGGCCGAAGATATTCTTGAGGACAACCGTCCCGAGGTTGCTCTCGCTTCATTACTTCGTATGGCTTTTAAAAACCAGCTCGAAGAGAAAAGCTATCCTGAAATTCGCGATTTTAAGGTTGACAAGAAAGGTACAACCCGTTTGTTTATCGCCCTTGGAAAGAAAGATGGCATGAGCCCACGAAAAATATCTGCCTTTATTCGTAAGGAGGTGCAAATTCCTGATAACAAGATTGATGACATTGCAGTTTTCGATGAATTCTCATTTCTAACGGTTCCCTTCAACGATGCAGAACGGATTCTAAGCGTTTTCTCAAAGAAAACCCAAGGAGGAAAGCCTCTAATTACAAAAGCAAAATCGAAAAAGTAAATTACAATCACAACAATGGCACAAAAGTTTGAAATTATTGCCAAAACATTTCAGGGTTTTGAAACCCTTCTTGCCGATGAACTAAACGAACTTGGCTTTGACGATGTTCAAATTCAGCGCCGTGCAGTTTCTTTCACTGGTGATAACGAAGCGTTATACCGCGCTAATTTTCAAACACGTACAGCTCTACGAGTTTTAAAACCTATTTTTCAGTTTAAAGCAAGAAACGAAGAGGAGCTGTATGGACAAGCAAAAAAGTTTGACTGGACAAGTGTAATGGATATTTCCCACAAGTTTGCGGTTGATAGCGTTGTGAATTCCGATGTTTTTACACATTCCCGTTACGTTGGACTAAAGCTAAAGGATGCCATTGTTGACCATTTTCGGGATAAGTTTGGCCGTAGGCCATTTGTTGATCCAAAGAATCCACACATTCAGATTCACATTCATATTTCCGAACAGGATTGTACCATTCTACTCGATTCGTCGGGAGAATCTCTCCATCGCCGGGGATACAGAACTAACCAAACGCTGGCTCCGCTCAATGAGGTGTTGGCTGCAGGGCTGATTAAACTTTCAGGTTGGGATCATCAGAAACCTTTTGTCGATCCAATGTGCGGATCGGGTACGCTTCTTATTGAGGCAGCCCTTATTGCCAGAGGAATAGCCCCGGGAATATTCCGTAAGCAGTTCGGTTTTGAAAACTGGCTCGATTTCGACAAGGAACTTTTTGAAGCGATTTTTAATGATGAAAGTAAGGAAAAGGATGTTTCACCCCTAATTGTAGGCGGTGATATTTCTAAGCAAGCCATTGAAACCACACTTGGTAACATTCGAAATGCAGGTTTGCAAAAGATGATTGAGGTTCATCCACGCTCCATTTTCGATTTTGAACCACCTGCTGAAAAGGGGATTGTAATTACTAATCCACCTTACGGCGAACGGTTGCGCAAAGATCAAATAGAAGTGTTCTACAGGCAGCTTGGCGATTGTTTTAAGCAGAAGTATAATGGCTACGATATTTGGCTTTTAAGTGGTAACATGGATGCTTTAAAGACTTTTGGCCTTCGTCCTGCTGTTTCTAAAAATGTGCTCAATGGAGCCATTGAATGTAAATATTTGAAATTCCCGATGTACTCTGGCAGTAAAAAGGCTAAATTCAACAAACCAGAAAAAAGGCATCAGAGGTTAGGTAGATGATAGTTTAAAGCATTTTTATTAAAAATGTTTCTAAAGAGTTTTGGATTTGGAAGTTATTTTTTTATATATTTGTTATAGTCTTTAAACAATTTATAAAATTATTAAAAATAAATCACCTCAATGAGTTTTTTTCTTGATCAGTGTTATGAGCAAATGAACCAGGGAGAGGTGATTGTTGCCTACAAGGGTTACATAGGGGCAGATATTATTACTAATACCCTTAATCTGGTTGAAAATAAGCTTGAATCCTCTGAAATTAGTAATTCAGTAAGAAAGAAACTCTATAATCTTTTAGTAGAAAGTCTTCAGAATCTATACCACCATGTTGATGCCCCATTGGATGAGAACGATGAAGATTCGAGTTTTGGCGTTTTTATTCTAAGCAAAATGCCTGAAGGATACCGAATATCTACTGGTAATTTTATCCATCAGGATAAAACTACCATGCTGAAAGATAAAATTGATAAAATCAATTCTCTTTCACCTGAAGAATTGAAGGACTTTTATAAATTTGTTCTGAACAATCAAAAGTTTTCAGAGAAGGGAGGGGGTGGACTTGGTTTAATTGACATGGCAAGAAAAACCTCTAACACCCTTGACTATCACTTCTTTGAGTACAATAAGGATTACGCTTTTTTTAACCTAAACATTTTTGTGAACGAGAAGTAATTTTTTTGTTTTTTTAGATATTTCAACTTAGATTTGCAATAACTAATATTGAAATCACAAAATTTCACAATAACTATGGAATTGATAAAAATTGAAGGAACGCCAAAAACCCCAACTGTTACCATGAACCCTGAAACTGGGGTAATTGAGATCAAAGGAAGGTCAATTCCTGAGAACTCAATTGAATTTTACAAACCAATCGTTGATTGGCTTGATGAGTATGCTGGTAGCCCATCAGCCAAAACTGTTGTAAACATGCAGCTGGAGTACTTTAACACCAGCTCATCAAAATGTATCCTCGATGTTTTTAAAAAGTTGGAAGTTCTTAAGAAGAACCAAAATGATGTTATAATTAACTGGTACTACGAGGAGGATGATGAGGATATGCTTGAGGCGGGGGAAGACTACGAATCAATAATAAAGGTGCCTTTTAAAATGATTCAGATTGTTGATTAATTTTTGTGTTACCACATATATAACAAAAAGGAGGCAAGTGCCTCCTTTTTTGTTTTTTTATTATTACGCATACTGTTTATTCTTTTTCTTTTGAAGAATGGTTTTCTATAAAGTCAAGACCCTTCTTAACCACTCTGTAGTAAAGTGCAATGTATATAAGAATGGTGTAAACCCATATAACTATAACATTAACCCAGAATGTACTAAAAAGATTCCCAAAAACCTGTTTGAAAGGTGCGTAGAAATGTGACTTAATAAACTTTCTGTCAGGGAGCAGGTAAATAGGGTCAACTTTTTGTATAAGCCTTCCTTTGTATTCTACAATCCTCTCAATTTCAGAAGAATTACGTACAAAATCATTCAAACTTTCGTTGAAATGTTGGCGCTTTAGTTTTAGGAAATTTTCCCTGTCCTTCTCGGTTTGTTGATACGATGAAATAACGCTATCGCGTTGATAGCTTGCCTTATTATATAAACGAACGTAGTATATCCGTATTTGTTCAAGGTATGTTCGTAAATTGTCAATTAACTCGGGTGATAACGAGGATGAGTTGAGCTGATCAAACTGTTTAAATGGATGATGCGAACCTGAAATGCTAGTCATTTCTTGCATTATTTCGTTCTTCAAAACATTGATGGCTGATTCAATTTCAGAACTCATAACAGGATTGTTCAAATGACGTTCGCACAGAGCCACCTTATTTTGAAGCGTTTTAAGCCAGTAATTCCGCTTGTAATCGGATTTACTCATTGCTTCATCGTAAATGTAGAATTGCTTTTGGTACTTATTCCCTTTAAACTGTTTTACAGCTAGTGCTTCGTATGCCCAACGAGCAACAATAATTTCTCCGTATGCAGGGATGCTGCTAGGGGATGAGATGGTTGGATTTAACTTTTCAAATTTTACAATAATTCCACTTAGAATAATTTGAGGAATTACTATGAATGGGATTAGTATGTATATTGTAACTACAGCTTTAAAACTGTCTGAAATTAGCAAACCAAGCATGTTGGCTGAAACCCACGTGCTAAAAAGCACAATCCAGTAACTTAAATACATGCCCTTTATTTCGAGAATGGTATTGCCAATTAGCACAAAAATAAAGGCTTGAAAGGCTGAGAGTACCAATAGAATAACGACTTTTGACATTAGGAAACTGCTCCAACTTAGGTTTAAAAACGATTCTCGCTTTAAAATCTTTCTATCCTTAATAATTTCCTCTGCGCTAACAGTAATACCGACAAAAAACGCAACAATAACCGACATGAATAAGTAAACGGGTATATTGCTGTTCTCCAGCAATGTATAACCGTGCACATTGGCAACATCTACGTTATAGTATTTAATGATATATGCAAGTAGGAACGCCAATAATGGTGATTCAAGCATGTTAATTACCATGTATTGGGTATTGGCCAATTTGCTTAAAACATCCCTTTGCACAAAAACTTTTAGCTGTTTGAACCAGTTTGGAATTTTGAATGGGTTTTTAGGAAGGGTGTCAGGAGTCTCTACTTCTTTATCATCGTTCGAGTTGTATGCGTTGTAGAATTCGTACCATTCTGCAGGGCTGGTTTTACGGGTTCGGGTTGGATTCCCATATTCATCAAGTACGTTAGCTTCCACAATATTGAATACCTGTTCGGGGTTAACGTTACCGCAAAGCGTACATTCACTCTCGTTCCAGTTCGCATGTTGTACCCTTGATTTGAAGTAGATGATTGACTCAATGGGGTCGCCATTGTATATTAGGTATCCGCCTGTATCGAGGATTAATAGCTTATCGAACATTTTAAAAATATCCGAAGAGGGTTGGTGAATTACCACGAAAACGAGTTTTCCCTTAAAAGTGAGTTCTTTAAGTAGGTCGAGTATATTCTCAGAATCGCGGGAACTTAATCCGCTTGTAGGTTCATCGAGGAATAGGATTGCTGGTTCGCGAATGAGTTCCAGCGCAATATTAAGCCTTTTCCGTTGTCCTCCGCTAATTTTTTTGTTTAGGGGCGAACCAACTTTCATATCCTTAATTTCATGTAAGCCAAGGCTTACAAGCATTTCATCAACTGCCTTTACAATCTGTTCTTCGGTGTAGTTGTCGAAGCACAGTTTAGCGTTGTAGTATAGGTTTTGGAATACTGAAAGTTCCTCGATAAGCAGGTCGTCCTGCGAAACGAAGCCAATAAGCCCTTCAATTTGGCTTGATTGTCGGTGAATGTCGATGCCGTTTACAAGAACTTGTCCCTGCGACGGTTTTTCTGAACCGTTAAGAACATTAAGCAGGGTTGATTTTCCAGCGCCCGATGCACCCATTATACCTACTAGATGCCCCGATTCCATGCTGAAATTCATGCGGTGTAAGCCAACCTTTCCCCCTTTAAATTTGAATTCAACGTTTTTAAGCTCAAAGAGAATTTTTTCTTTAATCTTATCTAGCGTAAAGCGTGCTATGATATCGCTATAGTAGATAGGGGATATTTTAGGATTTCTAATGGATGAGCCGGTGTTTAATACGAAAACTTTTTCTTTACTGAGAAGGTGCCCGTTAAGGTAAACTTCTTCGTTGCCCCAGTAACGTAAAAAGTATATGTTGGCGCATTCTACTCTAACAATGCGAATTTCGCCTTGAAGTGAATGGCATTCAATATGTTTAATTTCTGGTTTTGGTGGTTCATTCCTGTCGTTTACAACAAGGATATTATCACTTTCAATGAGTTCATCGAAACTTTTAAGAACGAAATCGTGGATAAGGTAGAAATCATTTTCAGGAATGAAGAACGTTTCAGCTACAGTAGAGATGAAGGCCATCTCCTGTTCGGTAACGGTGCCCTCTTCAGTTTTAACAAACTCGAGGAGTCGAACTAGTACAACAACCTTTTGCTGTTGAGTAAGTTCCTCGTTTATTTGGGTGCATATTTTTAAAACCCTCACAGAGCTGGACGAGGTTCTCTTTTTAGTTTTACTTTTCTCGCTCTGCTTCTCTTGATGTATATCGTAGTAGTAATCGAATACTTTTAGGTACTCTCTTACTAGGTCCTGGTTAAGCTGCTGCCGAAGAAATGATTCCACGACTACCCTTCTATCACCATCGGTGCCATCGTCGCCCAGATCATCCTCGGGATGAGCGATAATGGCAAAAAGTTGCATTAACGCTTTAAGAATGGATTCACTCATTGCTTAATGGTTAAGTTTCTGATTTTATGGTTTGTAACCAATTAGTAACATTACATAACCTGGAATAAATTTTGAACTTTTAACATCGACCTGGATTATACATGTTATGGTTGAACCAAATCTGAAATCCCAGTATGGAGAATACTCGTAATCGGAGTTTGAAAAAAGAAGATTCTTCTCAGTGTCGTATACTGTAAATACCAAATCACCTTTTCGAAGATTTGTACACGCTACAATGCGGTAAGTATTTTCTCCGAAAAAGGTAGTTCTGAATTCTACTTTCTGGTCGGGTTTTAGCTGGGCAAAGTATTCTTGTCCATCGGAAATAAATTCGGGGGAAAAGTATAGGGAACAAATATTTTGAAGTTGTTCAAGCTGTGCTTTAACCAAGCTAGAGGTACCAAATGTTAAGAAAACTATGATAACTGAAAATGAAAATATTTTATTTGTTAGCTTCATTGTTTACCTTAGTTACATGCGATTACTCAATAATCATATTTCTGATTTGTTCAACCTTTTTACTTATTGCATCGAGATGATATTCTGACATGATAACCCTGGATTCACTGTTAATGAACATTATTTTGTTCTCGATATCAATTTTTGGTGGTTTGTAGGAGTAGGAGTATATAATGCCATCGAACTCGTATGCTAACTCTATGAAATAATCGACCAAAGTGGAGTATTCGGTTGATTTATAGTAGAAAGGAGTAAGAACTTCAATCACGTTATCGAGAGGATGTTTTTGCTCGCCTATTCGATTAATTATTTCTCGGTTAGATGTAACTTTTGCTAACTGAGTAAGCACGTAAAGACTTTCAATCCAACCACCAGTTAGTATGAGTGCCCCGATTTCACCTCTATCGCTTTCGCGCAGGTAACCATCAGCTTTTCGGTAGGTGCGGCTAAGAAGGACAAGTAAGGAGTCCTTTTCACCAATGTTCTTTTCAATGTCAGCGAAGAAACTAGCATTGAAGGCAGGAGAAAGACCCAACTCATCTGATAATTTTTTGAGCGTGCTCAAATAATTTATGGATTGAGGGGTTCGTTCGTATATATTCAGATAGCTTAGGTTGGTTCCGTAAACCCCAAGGTTTAGGGCTTTTTTGAAATTCGTAGTATATTTCTGTTTGTTCTCGGTTGGATTTAATAGATTCTCATTAAACGGAATCTCATGCTTTTTTATTAAAAATGCTGCTTGATAAGGCGAGGGGAGTGGAAAAAGGGAGTTATCATACTTTAATAACATCGATAATGTGTCGGGTTTTATCATTTCTTTCATTACCGATGGCCTTTTCTGTTCTTCTGAGTTTCTACAGGATACAGACAAAAAGCTAGTAAATAAAAATAAGACTATAATATGTACGGAAATATTCCTAAAAATGCTGTTCTGATACATCAAATTAGTTAATTTGTGCATTATTAATGCAAGTAAAAAAAAAAATATGAGATTACAAAGAACTTAAATAACAATAGTTAATAATGAATTAAAATGTTGATAGTATCCATACATATGTAAAGGTACAATAATTATTGCTTTTACAAAATCTTTTTTTAATGTTGTAAACTCTGTTGTTATATTGTTTATAAAGCTACATCTTTAGAAAATGCAGCAAGAACTTTCTGTTTCGTATAAACGAATTTGGTTAATTGCCTATCCCATAATAATTGGAAGTATTGCCCAAAATGTAATAAATGTGACCGATACGGCTTTCCTAGGGCGTTTGGGTGAAGTTGCTTTGGGTGGAGGAGCCATAGGTGGGTTGTTTTACCTTTCAATTGTTATGTTGGGTTGGGGCTTTGGAATAGGAACCCAAATAGTTGTTGCTCGCCGATTTGGCGAAGGCGCCGTAAGAGCCATTGGCAGAACCGTTGAGCATGGTTTACTATTTCTGCTTGGGTTAGCCCTAGCAATATTACTCCTTGTATTGGCTTTTAAAGATGACTTTCTGAGGTTAATAATCAGCTCAGATGAAGTTAGGTATACGAGTATTGACTTTGTAAACTACAGAATTTGGGGGATATTTTTTGCCCATGCAAACTTTATATTCAGGGCGCTATACATTGGTATTGGAAAAACCAAAGTAATTACTCTTACTACTTTGGTTATGGTTGTTATTAATATATTTCTTGACTACAGCCTAATTTTTGGGCATTTTGGGTTCCCTGAGATGGGGGTTTCTGGGGCTGCGTTAGCTTCGGTTGTGGCTGAAATATCGTGTACCATTGTGTTTTTGGTTTTTACGTATGCCAAACTTCCTGTGAACGATTACAGGCTTTTCAGGTTTAAGCTTTTTAGCAGCAAACTATTGGTTAGATTGCTTAAGGTTTCTGTTCCCATGATGTTCCAAAACTTTTTCTCGTTTGCTGTTTGGTTTGTATTCTTTTTGCTTATCGAGAAAATGGGAGAAAGCGAGCTGGCTGTTTCAAATATTATTCGATCGGTTTATGTTGTACTGCTGATTCCAATTATGGGATTTGCCTCAGCAACAAATAGTTTGGTAAGCTACGTTATTGGCAAGGGCTATCAAAATCAAGTTTTTAGAGTAATTACAAAAACTTCGGTTATTAGCGTTCTGGGGGTTACAGCAATTGTTGCCGTTTGTTCTCTTTTCCCGAAGCAGCTTCTAATGGTATACACTACAAATTCTCATTTAATCGAACTTGGAGTTCCTGCAATTCGGGTTATTTCAGTTTCGGCAGTACTTCTTGCATTGGCATTCGTTCTTTTCAGTGGTGTTTCGGGGACTGGAAAAACAAACGTTTCACTTTTTATCGAGATGCTTGTTCTGTTTTTGTACTTAATCCTTACTTATGTTTTGGCATCCGTTCTTCGTGCTGAAGTTCACGTGGTGTGGTCAGTTGAAATTTTTTACGGATTTTTTATGTCTTTACTATCGTATTTATATCTCAAATCAGGCAGGTGGAAGGGTGAAAACGTATAGCTACTGACGGCAAAAACGATGGATAAGCAGGTATGCTTGTTTAATGCCCTTTTCACCGGCAACCCCTAAATCGGCACAACCTTTCTGTTTCTCTTTAATAAAAAGAAATGTTAAGCCCCGGTTGTACCAACTTTCCGCAAAGTTTGGATTCGTATCAATTGCTTGTGAGTAGGCGGCTACTGCCTCATCCATTTTGCCCGAAAGGGCAAAAATATTTCCTTTGTTATATTGAACTACAAAACTCTTTGGCCAAATATTTTCAACCTTGCTTAACGTTTCTAGGGCTTCGTTGTAGGAGGCAAACGCTTCACCATTGTTCGTTTTTTTATTCCCAGATGATTGGTTAAGTGTTAGCGAGGGGTTACTTCGTTCAAACGATGCAATAAACGTTGACATATCGGCTTCAACAGCGGAAAGGTTGAGGAGCACTAAGGGGTTGGCCGGATAATGGATTAGCAAACGCTTGTATATGTTTATTGCTTCGCTGAACTTTTTCTGACGATGAAATTTAATGGCTTTCACTACTTCGCTAACCAGTGCATTTTGCTGTGAAGTTATCTGAATGCTATCAGGTTCAATGGTTGGTTCAGTCCTCAGCGACAACCTAAAATTATTGTTGGCTAATTGATTGTTAATATTCTTCAGCTCAATAAATTCGAAATCGGTGTTTTGAAGTTCTTCCTTTGAGGCGAGGGTTGCCGACACGAATGGCTTTATATCAATTGAATGGGTGCTGTATTTTTCTAGTGATGGCAGGATGGATTTCTGTGTAAAGTCGGAGCTGAATGCAATAAGATTGTCAAACTTTTTTGTTGTATCAGTCCAGGGTTGGGAGTGGTTATCCTTGTATTTTTCGGCAATGCTTTGTGCAAATACTTTGTCGTTGTATGATTTTGCCTGGTTTCCTGCTAGCAAATACGCTGCGGATCGACCAAGGTATGCGTTAGCAAAATCGGGGAAAAGTTCAATTGCGGTTGAAAAGTTGGTGATGGCCTCGGTATACTTCTTCATTTCGTAGAGAAGAATACCCCTGTTATAAAAAATTAAAATATTTTCAGGGTTAAGTTCAGCCACCCTGTTAAAATCGTTTAAAGCCTCATTGTTGCTTCCAATTTGCCATTTTATTAATCCCCTGTTATACAGGCTGAGCGCGTTATCGGGATTCATACTTATGGCCTTATTCAAATCGATAATTGCCTCGTTATGCTTTTTTAGGGAATTGTAAGTTAATGCTCTTAAAAAGTAGTTTATTGATGCGGTTGAGTCGCATTCTAGGGCTTTGTTAAAATCGACAAGCGCCATGTGGTAGCTTCCGGTTTCGTAGTAAACGCGGCCTCTTTTGGAGTACGACTCAGAGTAAAAGGGGTTAAGTAGGGTGGCATGGCTATAATCAGAGATGGCTCCCATTGTATCTGCTTTAAGAAGCCGTGCAGTTCCCCGGTTTATCCATGCATCAGTATTCTTTGGTTCCAGTGAAATGGTTTTGCTGAAATCGGCAATGGCTTTTTCGTGTTCGTTAAGCAAAATGTGGGAAATTCCACGGTTGAAGTAAGCAATGGCAAAATTAGGCCGAAGGTCAATGGCCATGTCGAGGTCGGTAATAGCCTGGCTATGCCTTGAGAGTTTACTGTTAACAATTGCCCGGTACAGGTAAGCGTTTGAGAGTAATGGGTTTCGGGAAAGCGTTTTGTTCAAATCGTTGCGAGCACCCTGAAAATCGTTCAGGTAGTACTTGGCAACACCACGTAGAAACCAAGCTTCATCGAGGGTTGAATCGACTCTGATAACCTGATTCAGAACGGAAATTGCTTCAGTGTAGCTTTCATTATTAACCAAGTACCTTCCTTTGTTTATAAAGAACGATTTGTTCAGCTGTCCGAAGCAAGTAACATTGGTAACAATTACTAGAATGAGCGTTGCAAGTAAAGTTTTATTTATAATTTTCAATTTCATCCTTCTTATTTCTTGCTAGTTATGCTTTTCTCTTTTTCTGGGGAGTGTTTTTTATCATTGACTTCAACGAAATTGTACCTTTTAATATTTTTCATTCGCTGTAGGACAAGTTTTTGGTAACCTGACATTGTTTTTGATGGTTTTGCAATATTTCGTTGCAAGGGATTGGGCAGAGCAGAAGCCATTAATGCTGCTTCATGTATATTAACTTTCGAAGCATCCTTTTTTAAATACTTTTGGCTTGCTGCCTGAACGCCGTAAACCGATGGACCTAACTCAACAATGTTTGTGTAAACCTCCATAATTCGTTTTTTTGTCCAGAAAGTTTCAATAAGTAAGGTGAAACCTGCCTCGAATCCTTTTCGAACCCAGGTTCTACCATGCCACAAAAAAACATTTTTGGCAACCTGCATGCTAATGGTGCTGGCACCACGCATTCTTTTTCCCTGCTTATTCTGATTGCTGGCCTTTCGAATCGATTCGAAATCGAACCCAAAGTGTGTTGGGAAAAGGTTGTCCTCCGCAGCAATAAATGCGTGGGTTATATTTGGAGAAATATCTTCAATGCTTTTCCAGCTTTGCAGAATAGGTTTAAACCGGGTTTCTTTCTTGAAGAAGTATCTTTCAACCATTAACCAGGTTAGGGGAGGATTTATGAAGCGATAAGCAAAAATAATAACAACCGAACTGATAGCAAGAGCAATTGCAAGCTGAAGTAAACCATGCCAGAGCCATTTTGAGTAGCTTTTACCTTCTGTTTTTCTGTTTTGTTCTTGCATTTATTTGCAGATATGGAGAAGCAAAAATAAAAAAAGCGGGCAACAAATTTACCCGCTTTACTATTTAGAAAGGTTAAAAAAGCTTAATGCTTAACAACTTTTATAGTTCTCATTTCAGCGTTTGCCATAATTTGAAGTATGTAAATCCCTGTTGGCTGGTTTGAAATATCAACTAGCGACCTGTTTTCCAGCATTTCCTTGGAAATAATTAGCCTACCAGTTGAATCGAAAATGCGAATGCTATACTTGCCGCTACCTTCAACGTAGAAGTTGCCAGTGCTGGGATTTGGGAAAACAGCAAATGAGGTTGAATTATCAACATCTGATGACGTTGATGTGCTTAGCACAACCGTTAACCGAACATCGGTATCAATTACAGCAATACTTCCCTTGTAGGTAGCATAGCCTGTTTTTTCAACGGTAAATGGTATGCTGTCGTTTGGAATAACGTTGCTTACAGCGGCTAAACCGCTGAAGTTTGAAACAACGCTTGAGTAGCCTTCCAGCGTAATGGTAGCATTATTAATGGGGACAACTCCGTTGGTAACCTCAAAGGTAACATCATACTTGAAGTAGCTTAAGGTATCCTTAACCTCAACATCAGAGTCAACAATGTTGAAGGTTTTTGATATGGTTTCGAAACCAGTTTTAGTAAGCGTGTAGGCAATTCCATTATCGGGGACCAAACCGGTGAACGTAGCTTCGCCAGTATCGTTTGTAAGTTTGTAGCCCAAATCGGGGATAGTTACCCTTACGTTTTGAACTGGATTCTCCAACTCATCAACTACTATGAACATAGCGTTGTAGGTTGTTGCTGCCTCCATCTCAATATCAAAAGTGTTTGCCTCGGTAGTAACCTCAATTTCTTGAACAACAGGAGTATATCCCGAAAGAAGAACCGTAGCTGTATGTAAGCCTGCAGCTAACGATAGGTTGGCAGTTCCCTGCTCGTTAGTTATTTCACTCTGTCCTGAAACAATAATTTCGGCTCCAGCCAATGGTGTTCCGCTTGATGTTACGATGAATTCTACGCTAATGGCAGGGGCAAGAACAACTGTTCTGTCAACCGAAGCGTAAAGGATTTTAACGGTATCGGTAACGGTTACGTAACCTTCTTTAGCAACATTGTAAATGTAGGTTCCGTTTTCAAGTTCAATGCTGGCTTCGCCTTCAGTATCGGTAAGCAAATCCTCAAATCCCTCTATTTGAATAGTTGCTTCAGGGATGGTGTTTTCCCCATCGGTAACTGTAAGATTAAGGTAGTTAGTTTCGCTGGGTTCCGAAATTATTAGCCTGATGGCTAGGTTGCCGATTGAAGGGTTCGCAAATAGTTCGAGTTCACCTTGCTGGTTAGGCGAGAAGAAGTAACCTGTACTTTCCATATCGTAACCAATACCCAGCGGCGTTGTGCTAAGTTGTTTTACTGCAATGTAGTAGCTGGCGCCGGGAGCCAGGTAAGTGTCGTCAATAAGGTACGAATTGTAGCTGTTTGCATGGTCAACCTCACGTTCAAGTGTTGTAGAGTAAATGCTGGTTAGTGAACTGTCAACCGGATTCATCTCAAAAATTTCTAGACCAAAAGGAATTGGCTCGCTTCCACCTGTAAACGACGACCAACCAACTTGGATTGCTGAGGCCAGAACAGGTAGCTTTATTGGGTACAAATTTCCTACCAATGTTCCATTACCAAGGCTGAATCCGCCTGCAACTCCAAAGTCGGTTGCAAATAGGTTTGAGGTTACCTCGAATTTAGTTGAATCGTGAAGAGGTTCGGGTAACGTGTCGCCGGATAGGTTGAAGTGAACCCAGTATATTCCCTGTGAGTCAAAATCGGGGTTATCGGGTAGGGTGTAAACCTTCGAATCGCCCTCGTCAATCGTGTCGGTAACATCAATGTGCGAGTTATATTCCTCCAGAAGAGGAATGGAAGCAGAGAGAACCAAACTGTCGGCAAACTTTGAGCCCAGATTCTGAATTTTGGCGCTTAGGCTTAGCTTCATGGTATCAACTAGCATACTTGGAACTGCAGAAAAATCGAGAGGAAGAGCAGTTATACTTAGATTTGGACCAGTGGTTGTTCCCACAAAAATGTCATCAACAGCCAGCTGGTAACCACCATCGTTCTGGTTTTCGTAAACAAAAGCAATACGAATCGACTTTTCGTTGTAATCGGATAAAGAGAGGATAACCCTCTTTTCGTACAGGTTATTTGTTGATTCAGAGTCCCATGTTCTGAGTATATTCCAGGTTTCAGTTCCATCTTCCTGTACTAAAACATGGAAATTTGTGAGGATACTCTGCGATGGGTTGTTGTAAAAGTAAAGCCAGAAACCTAGAGCTGCTTCATCGTTTGATACGCTGATTGCCTCTTTGGTGGTAAGCCAAGTGAAATTTGGTGCGGTGTAGGCAATGGCTGCCGAACGAGAACCGGAATTGATGTACGTTGCCCCGTTGCCCGCAAAGTTCGTAGGTTTGCACAGGAACCATTCAGGTGAGGTGGCATCGGTTAAATCGGTGCCGGTAATATCGGTGCTACGCTTAACTTCCCACTTATTCTCATCGAAGCTGGCTTCGTAGCTGTCGAAGTTGTCTTCGAAAAGTACTTCTGCAGCAGTAACCTTTTGCAGGTTATTGTTTAGTTTACCACTGATTTTGTAATGTGAATTTGTTCCATAAGGCATACGTTCTTTCTGTGCCATAGAAATGAAGCTGGAAATTAGCATGGCACCAGCGATAAGTAGTACTTTTCTATTCATGGTTTTTTGGCTTATTGATAACTATTAAATGTATTCGATAACAAATTTAAAAATTAATTCCAAAATTATGAGGGGTTAATAAAACCAGTCATAACATGGAATTAATTATTATTATACGATACTATTCGGTAAAAGTTTACTAAACCTTTTCGAGAGCATGCTCCAAGTCGGAAATAATGTCCTCAACGTCTTCTATTCCTACTGCAAAACGAACTAATCCGTCAGTAATATTTGCTTTTAGTTTTGCTTCTTTTGACATTTTTGAGTGGGTCATTGAGGCTGGATGCTGAATTAGAGTTTCAACTCCACCCAACGAAACGGCAAGCATGGCAAGATGTACATTGTCCATAAGTTTTTTACCTGCATCAAATCCACCCTTTAGCTCAAAGCTAATCATTGCGCCGGGGCCGTCCATTTGTTGCTTAGCAAGTTCGAACTGTGGGTGAGATTTTAAGCCAGGATACTTAACCCACGCAACTTTTGGATGATTTTCGAGGAACTCGGCAACTTTCATTGCATTTTGCTGTGCCCGCTCAACTCTTATTGAGAGCGTTTTGATTCCTCGTAAAACCATGTACGCTTGGTGAGGATCCATATTGCAACCAGTTGCAACCATGGCAGGACGAATCTTTTTGTACAGCTCCTCGGTACGCGTAATAATCATGCCAGCAACAATGTCAGCATGGCCATTAATGAACTTTGTCATACTGTGGAATACAACATCAACGCCAAGTTCAATGGGACGTTGTAGGTATGGGCTGCAGAATGTATTGTCGACCACAAGCGTTAAATTGTGCTCACGGGCAATGGCAACACAAGCTTTAAGATCCGTAATCTCCATCGTAGGGTTGGTAGGAGTTTCAATGTAAAGAACCTTGGTGTTGGGCTTAATTGCTTTTTTTATGTTCTCTAGGTTTGATGTTGTTACGTAGGTTGATTCAACACCTAACCGAGAAAAGTAAGTTTCCATCAAACCGCGTGATGGGCCATAAACGGCATCGGTACTAACTATATGATCGCCCTGTTGAAGCAATGCCATGTATATGGTTGAAACTGCTCCCATACCCGATGATGTTGCAATTCCACCAAAACCACCTTCCAGTATAGCAACCTGATTTTCTAATGCCTGGATGGTTGGATTTCCAATTCTAGTATAAATAAAACCATTGCTTTCGCCTGCAAAACAGCGAGCGCCTTCATCGGCACTTGAAAATCCAAATGTTGATGTTTGGTAAATTGGAACCGTTGCACTTCCCAATTTATCCTTTTCTGCTCCAGCATGAATCAGCTTGGAGTTGAATCCCATTTTATCTAAACTCATGATATCTTTTTTTGATTTTAAAAATTTTAATCCGCAAATTTAACAATAATGTGCTTTATATCAAGAACATTTTTTTATTTCGGTTATTAGCGAAGTTGACAGGTTGATGTTATCCAAGGTAAATTCGAACTTTTCTAACTGTTCAATGTTTTTTTGTTAAGTTTAAATAGTATATTTTTGAATACAGAATTATTTGAAATATTGATTTGTAATCAATGATTTATATTGTAATAATTGGAATTTTCCTAGCAGCAGTAACTCCATGGATCTACAAGCTAGTACCAAAGTATATTGGTTTTTGGCTTAGCATTTTTCCGTTGGGTGTTTTTGTGTGGGCCACCCTTTACTTTGATGCGGTTCTTACCGGCATTCCAATAATTGAAACATATTCATGGGTTAACGTTTTAGCATTCAACTTGCAGTTTAGGCTCGATGGGCTTAGCCTTTTCTTCATCATGCTAATTTCAGGTTTTGGTACTTTCATTTTTATGTATGCAAATTCCTACCTAGCGGGAGATGAGAACAAGGGAAAGTTTTTTGTTTATCTTATTCTCTTTACCACAGCCATGCTGGGGTTGGTTCTTTCTGGAAATCTTCTTATGTTATTTGTATTCTGGGAGTTAACCAGCCTTACTTCCTACTTGCTTATTGGATACTACCACAATGATGAGGGTTCCAGAAAGTCGGCATTAATGGCAATGCTGGTAACCGTTTCGGGAGGTTTGTTTATGCTGGCAGGAATAGTGCTTATTGGTATAGAAGCGGGAACCCTGGATATTGGAACCCTACTGTCGAATCCTAAACTTATTACAGAAAGTACAAGAATTAATGTTATTGTCGTTCTGCTAATTGTTGGAGCAATTACCAAGTCGGCGCAGTTCCCTTTCCATTTTTGGCTACCCAATGCCATGGCAGCTCCAGCTCCGGTTAGCGCCTTTCTTCATTCCACAACCATGGTGAAGGCCGGTATATTTCTTCTGGCCAGGATGTCGTCCATTTTTTCCGAAACGGAAATTTGGTCGCTGCTTCTAATTCATATCGGAGGTTTTACTATGGTTTACGGAGGTTTAATGGCTGTTATGAATACCGATATGAAGAAAGTGCTTGCTTATACAACCATAAGTGCACTTGGAATTATGGTTCTTCTGCTTGGTATTGGAACCACGGTTTCGGTTCAGGCGGCCATGGTTTTTTTGCTTGCCCACGCGCTGTATAAGGGAACACTTTTTATGGTTACAGGAAACGTTGACCACGAAACAGGAACTCGCGATTTGGACAGCCTTTCGGGGTTGGGCAAAAAAATGCCGTTTACATTTTACTCCGCAGCATTGGCATCGCTGTCGATGGCAGGAGTAATTCCCTTTTTTGGTTTTATTGCCAAGGAAATTCTATACGGTGCTGCGTTCGATTCAACGGCTGCCAGCGTTGTTGTAGGAATAGCAACTTTTTTCACGGGAGTTCTTTTTACATCCATTGCGATAGAGTTTGGGTATAAAATTTTTATGGGTAATCCATCTGTTACCCCAAAACCTGCCCACGAAGTTCCGGTGGGAATGAAAATTGGTCCGGTGGTTTTTGCCTCACTGGGTTTGGTAGGGGGCGTTTTTTCTGAGCAGCTTGCTCAGCCATTGCTTCACCATACTTCAAATGTAGTTCTGAATGTTGACAAAGTATTGGAGCTGAGTCTATGGCATGGTTTTACGCTGGTTTTCGGCTTGAGTTTGCTAACTCTTCTTTTTGGAACCATTGTTTACAGAAACAGGACAAGAATTAGAATTTTTACAAAATACTTTTCGCTATCGGAAATTCCTGGCCCTGAAAAACTCTATAAGCAAAGTATTCCCGGGTTGCTTTCGTTTGCTAAAATGCAAACGAAATTCTTTCAATCGGGCAAACTACGAAACTACTTGGTTGTTATAGTATCTGCTTTTGTTTCGCTCATTATTATTGTAATATGGAAGTTCGATTGGAAAATTGCAATTCCATTTGTAAGCAGGGTAGGGTTTAAATGGTATGAAATGGTTTTTATTGTTCTTATGCTAGTTGCAATGGTAAAAACGCTAATTACCAGCTCCCGATTGGTAGCTATTATTTCACTTGGGGTTATTGGTTATGGGGTAGCCATTGTTTTTCTTTTCTATGGTGGACCCGACGTTGCCATGACCCAATTCCTTATTGAAACCCTAACGGTTGTTATTTTTGTGCTAATACTGAACCGATTACCAAAGTTCACTCCAATTTCAAAGAATCTTCAGCTTAGGCTGGTTATACCTTCAATATTATTTGGCGTAGTAATGACGGTTATTCTTCTGATGGTAATATCCAATCCGCTTAACTCGCCGCTAAAGGAATTTTTTGGTGCCAATAGCTACATTTTGGCAAAGGGAAGAAATGTTGTTAACGTAATTCTAGTTGATTTTAGAGGAGTTGATACACTTGGTGAAATTGTTGTACTAGCAATTGGGGCACTTGGTATTTACTCATTACTGAAGATTAAACCAAAATCGGTGAAGAAGCCATGAGAACAGTAATTTTTGAAACCGCAATTCGACTAATAATACCACTGTTTATTGTTTTCTCAGTGTTTTTACTTTTCCGTGGGCATAATTTACCCGGAGGTGGTTTTATTGGCGGATTGCTTGCCTCTATTGGTTTCTTTCTTCATTCAATGGTATTTGGCGTAAACGAAACCATTAGAAAGTACAAACTAAACCCGATGGGTTTAATGGCTCTGGGATTAGCCATTGCTATGATTAGTGTAACAATTCCGGTATTTCAGGGTTATCCGCTTATGACTGGTTTATGGTTTGATTTTACCATTCCAATTATTGGAAAGTTGGGTACACCCCTGCTATTCGATACCGGAGTTTACATTTTGGTTATTGGGGTTGTTGTTAATATTACATTCATTCTTTCGAAGTTTTAAGCTATGGATATTTTGCTTGCAATACTTACCGGATTAATTTATAGCGTAGCCATATACTTGCTACTCCATAAGGGCATGGTAAAAATGATACTTGGAATAATGATGTTGGGTTACGCAACAAACCTGTTTATATTCATTATTGCACGTATTACGCGAGGTTTGCCTGCACTAATCCCAGAAAATGCCGATTCGTTTTTGCAGGCGTATGCCGATCCCGTTCCGCAGGCCCTAATACTTACCGCTATCGTTATTGGTTTTGGCATACAAACTTTCGCAATTGTATTAATTAGAATGGTTTACAAAACAACAGGAACTTCGGATATGGACAAGTTGAGTTCCACAGACAAGATTGATTGACCCGCCTGCCGTCGGGCAGGTTGAAAGACCTGCTTACTCCAGCCTGCCGGCTGGCAGGGCAGGCAAGTTGAATAATTATGGGTAGTAATATATTAGTATCGGTTTTTATTTTGCCACTGCTTTCTGCAGTTAGTTTGCTTTTCTTCTGGGGAAGAGTTCGGACTCAGAAGGTGATTGGCGGCGTTTTTATTTCGTTATACCTGGTAGCCTCGGTAATTCAATTTGTTTTTGTAAAATCAAGCGGAAGTATTACTCTCGATGTTGGCAGCTGGCCAGCGGGAATTGGCATAGGTTTCATAGTTGATTTACTCTCTGCATTCTTTGTTCTTCTTACTTCGGTAGTTGCTTTTCTATCATACTTTTATGTTACGTCATCCTCGAATTCAAGCAGCAAGATATCGGTCTTTTTGCCTGTTTTTTTCTTCCTTATTTTCGGGCTAAACGGAGCATTCATTGCCGCAGATTTATTTAACCTTTACGTTTGGTTCGAAGTTATGATTGTTAGCTCCTTCGTTCTATTTACCCTGGGAGGTAAACGAGCCCAGCTTGAAGGTTCTCTCAAGTATGTTGCTATAAACGTTTTTAGCTCATCAATCTTTTTAGCTGGCATAGGAATCTTATACGGAATTACTGGCTCTCTGAACATGCAGATGATTGGTAGTAATTTGCCGTTGGTTGAAAACAGGATGCTGGTGTCAATAGCAGTAACATTTTTTGTTGTAAGTTTTGGAATTAAAGCGGCCATATTCCCACTCTTTTTCTGGCTTCCATCAACATACCACACGGCTCCGGTAGGGTATACCGCACTTGTGGTGGCGCTACTCACAAAGGTTGGAATTTATGCCTTGCTTCGGTTTTTTACGGTTATTTTTCCGCTTCAGGGAACCTTATTTCAACCAATTCTTTTAGTCCTGTCGGGTTTTACAATGGTAGTTGGTGTGCTGGGTGCAGCTGCTCAAACCGATTTTAGGAAAATTCTGTCGTTTCATATCGTATCGCAAATAGGTTACATGTTAATGGGAATTGCTATTTACACACCGTTAGCCATTGCCGGAGCGGTATTCTTTGTAGTTCATAACGTTTTAGTTAAAACGAACCTTTTCCTGGTAAGCGGCCTTGTGAACAAGCTTTTTGGTTCCTATAAGCTCAAAGAGCTTGGTGGAGTTTACCGGAAGTTTCCGTTTATTGCTCTACTTTTTGCATTATCTGCTTTTTCGCTAACTGGTATTCCTCCGCTCAGTGGATTTTGGGGAAAGTACATTCTTGCCGTTGCTGGATTTTCAGCTAACCAGTGGCTCCCAGTTACAGTAACAGCAATCTCTTTAGGTGTTAGCTTGCTTACTTTATTCTCCATGACTAAAATTTGGAACGAGGTTTTTTGGAAGCCAAACCCACAGGTAGTTGAGCCGAATTTTCCTCGGCAATCTTTTATTATTGAGGTTGTTAAACAATATCCGGGAATGTTTTTTTCGATAGTTACTTTAACTGTGTTGATTCTAATTTTGGGAATTTTCCCAAATAGTATAATCGAAGTTTGTATGGAAATTTCAAATAGTTTTTTCCATAAATAATAGTTTAGTTTAAAATGAAACTTTTCTACAGATTTGTCATTATTTCAACTATAGTCACAGGAATTATTTCTGTTTACTACGAGTTTGCGCTTAAAGCCCACTGGTACATACTTTTCTTTTTAGCAACAATCCTAATTCTATGGCTTTCAAGCTATGCGTACAGCAGAAAAAGTTTTTTTCAAATGCTCTACCTGGGCGAGTTGACAATTTTCTTTATTAAAGAGATGTTTATAGCAAGTTCTCAGGTTATTTTTGAAGTAATTACACCCAAAAGTCACGCTGTTGCCGGGCTAGTGGCCTTGCCTTTGGATGTGAAATCGAATTTAGAGATTACGGTTCTTTCATCACTTATTTCGCTCACCCCAGGCACGCTTAGCGTTGATGTTTCGGAGGATAGAAGCCATCTTTTTGTCCACGCAATGTTCATTCCGCATGGCGATGTTGAGATAATTAAGCAGGAGCTTAAGTTGGGATTTGAACGTAGGGTTCATCGAATATTTAATTAGTTTGCTATGAATTTGTTTTCTGTAGTAATTGCAGCTTTTTTAGTTTTGTTGGGAGTTGGTTTATTACTGGTTATTTACCGTTTTATTAAGGGGCCAACCTTACCCGATAGGGTAACTGCTTTTGATTTGTTTACTGCTTTTGTAATTGCAATTATTGCTTTATTCTCAATTATTTGGGATAATAATGTTTTTCTCGATGTGGCGGTTATTATTTCACTTATCGCATTTTTGGGTGCCATGTCGTTTGCATTTTACTTAAATAAACGAAAAAAAGAATGAGCCTGCTTAGCATCATAATTACTCTGTTTGCATTTGTTGGAGTGGCTTTTATGCTAATTGCTTCGCTAGGCATAGTTAGGCTCCCCGATTTTTACATGCGTATGTCGGCCATTACCAAAGCAGCAACCTTGGGCTTGGGCTTGATTTTAATTGCAGCCTCAATATATTTTGATGACTTTGGCGTTTTAGTTAAAACGTTTATTATTATAACTTTTATGCTATTAACAAGTCCCGTAGGAGCACATGCAATTTCACGGGCCGCTTACAAGCAGGGAGTGGGTTTTAAAGGAAAAACCATAATAGATGAGCTGGGCAACATGGTGAGCAAAGTTATGGACCTCGAAATTTCATGGGCGAAGGAGAAGAATGTTCAATTAGGCGAGGAGTTGGTAACTTTACTAATGGCATTGCCCGAGGCACAGGGAGGTAGCTTCAAGCATGCGCTTCGAATTGCAAAGGAAATGGAGGGAATTAGCCCCGAAGTTTCTCACCGTTTACTTGGTGTAGTTTACTCAAAAATGAGGTTGCACGCAAAGGCTGAAAAATTCTTTGTTAAATCCTGCCAGGAGAGTTTCTACAGTGAAAAATCTGTTTTTGCGCTGCAAACTTTTTATACTGAGCAGGGATTATACCATAAGGCTATTGATTTACTTGAGAAAGCGCTGGTAAAACATCCCGAAAATTATCAGTTTCTTTTAGAAGCAGCACACATCTCTCACGATTTTGGAATCCGACTTCGCTTTGGGCTGGAATGCTCCATAAAACTTTGCGACTTGCCCAGCGATAGGATTCCTTCCGAAACACAGTTAACCGCCGCAATGTATAAAAGGTTTTTAACTCAAAAAATAGGACTACCTTAGCAAATAAATATCAACATAATGGGTTTCATTCGATCGTTAATTCTTAACCGAAATTCAATTCTTGTTCTTGCGGTAATTCTTGGTCTCACCCTTGGTGAGTATGCTTCGTATTTAAAGGATTACAATGTGGTTATACTTGCAGTAACTATGACCTTTTCTATGACGGGGCTCGATATTTCTCTCCTGAATAAAATAAGCAAGATTGTAAAACCCATGCTGGTAGGTGTTATTCTTAACTACCTTGTTTTTGGTGCTGTGCTACTACTTTTTGCTTGGCTACTTATGCCAACAAGCGAGCTGTTTTATGGGTTCGTAGTTATTGTTGCGGCACCACCGGGTGTTGCAATTATCCCTTTCTCATACATGCTCAAAGGCAAGGTCGATTACGCAATAATTTCTGTAACGGGTGGTTTTCTTGCATCTGTAATTCTTGCACCCTTCATTGTTGAAATTTTTGCTAAAAGCAGTGGCATTCAACCTTTCGACCTGTTCATAACCATGGTTCAAATGGTTGTACTGCCTATGGTTATTGCACAACTACTTAGATGGAAGGTTGTTTTTCCGATTGTTCAGAAAGTAAGGGGCAAGGTTGTTGACTGGGGGTTTGCATTGCTAATTTTTGTTGCAGTGGGAGTGAACAGAAGCGTTTTCTTCACAAACCCTTCAACCCTCTTTCTTGTCTTTATCGCCATTTTTTTTACAATATTTGGGTTAGGGATTGGCTATCAAATAATTGCAAAAAAAATAAGAGTAAATCATTCCTTGGTTACAACGCAGAGTATGCTAATAACCATAAAAAGTTCTGGTTTTTCGGTTTTTACAGCTCTTGCACTTTTTGGTCAGGAAGCTGCCATTCCTTCAGCAATACTTGCAATAATTGTTCTGGTTTATCTTATTTATTTATCTTTGAAGAATAATTTAAATAAATAAACTTATTTACAATCTTTTTTAGTGAAACTCACTTTTTTAGGAACAGGAACATCACAGGGAGTACCAGTAATTGCATGCCCGTGTCCAGTTTGCCAGTCGATAAATTTATTTGATAAGCGACTTCGAACCTCAGCACTTCTTGAGTGTAACGGAACAAACATTGCCATTGATGCCGGCCCCGATTTCCGTCAGCAGATGCTGAATTGCGGTGTTAAAACCCTCGATGCCATTCTTCTTACCCATGAGCATCGCGATCATATTGCTGGGATTGATGATGTTCGTGCGTTTAATTTTCTTATGCAGAAGCCCATGAAAATTTGGGCCGAGGAGCGCGTGCAGAAAGCACTAAAGTGCGATTTCTCCTATATTTTTGCAGAATCAAAGTATCCGGGTTCCCCGGAAATTGAGCTTAGAACAATTGATGAGCACATTATTCGTATTAACGATATAAGTATTACACCAATTCGGGTTTTTCATTATAAACTTCCAGTTTATGGTTTTCGTATTTGCGACCTAACCTACATTACCGACGCAAACTTTATTCCTGAGGAGGAGAAGGAGAAGATATACGGTAGTAAGATTCTTGTAATTAATGCGTTGCGAAAGAAGAAGCACATTTCACATTTTTCTTTACCTGAAGCGTTGAGTATTATTTCCGAGTTAAATCCACAAGTTGCTTACATTACACATATTAGCCACCAAATGGGCCTGCATGAAGAGATTCAGGCCGAACTACCTGAGGGTGTTTTTCTTGCCTACGATGGGTTAACTGTTGATTTTTAAGGTAAAAATAACTCCCCCGGAACCGAGGGAGTTATTAAGACGGTTATATATAACTAGTATGCTTCCTTGGCAAATTTCTTTGCATTTATTTCAACTTTCAGAATAAAGAAGTAGTTCTCGTCGTCGAGTTGAAGAAACTGGTAGTTCAAAGTCTCTCCGGTTTTTCTGGCAATATCAATTAAACCAAGACCAGCACCACCCTTCTCAGATAGTTTACCTTCCTTAATCTGTTTCTTATACATTTCTTTTAGCTCATCATGGGTTGCATTGTTAACTGTTATAAGGGATTTTTCCAGCGGTTCTTTATGCTTTTTTGCAACCATATTTGAGGTAATAACATAGTAAGTGTCGTTCTTCTTACCAATAATAAATAGTCCATTGCCAATCTTACTATCCTTCATCTCATCGGAGTGCTTATTCATGTTTTGGAGTGTTTCAACCATTACATGGTAAACTTTTCGCTGAACCGATCTTTCTTCGCTGTGCTTTTCCATATCCGACTCGGCCATGGATGTGAACATTTTTGTTATCTCGTGGCTAAACTCACCAAGGTAAACTAATGAGAAGCCATTTTCGATCATCTCATCGTATATATTGGAAATCGACTTAATAAAATTGAATGTTAGGTTCATCGTCTTGTTTTTTCGTAATTATTTTCAGCTTTAAATTTAAAAAAAAACGAATAGAAAACAAACTTAAGAAAAAGGCTGGTTCAATTCCAGCCTTTTTCTTCAATTATAAACCTAACATTTCAGGTCCCTGTTTAAATCGTATGTCACGCGGAATGTTTGCTTCACCAATTCTGTTGAGGTCAGCCTGAAGTTCCTCTTTAATGAATCCCATGCTATCAAGCAATTCTTTCGATTTCTCGTAGTTACCATCACCTTGCACAGTTAGTATTAGGTTTGCTAGGGAATTCATAGCTTCAGTCATTTTATCAAAATCAACCTTGTAAGTTCCAGTTTCTGGATTACGAGTGAAAGCTCCCTTTTCCTGGAAGTAGTAAAATCTCATCATGTTGGCTTTGCCATGTGCTGAGGCAGCACCAAAGCGAACAGAACGGAAAATTCCGGCCATAAATGTTACGTAGTTATCCATCAAATCCTTATTCTGTAGTTCGCCCATTTCGGCCAGCTTGGCTACCATGTAAAGGCCAAGAATATCGGCTTTGCCTTCTTCTATTGAGCTGTAGGTTTCCTTCATTGCTTCGCGAACAGTACCCTTCCCGTTAATGGTGTTTTTAATTCCTAAGCCGTGGGCAACCTCATGAAACATTGTGTTTTCGAAGAAAGCATCGAATGTGATATGTTTTCGTTGAGCCGAATCAATGAGAAGGTCACTAATGGGAACAAGTATCTTATCGAACTTGTAACGCATCGAGTTTTTCAGCTGAAGCTTGCGGCTACCTTTTTGGATGTGAACTTCAGGATCGTTTGGTAGATTTATGGCAATGGTTTTGCTACCCGCATTGCAGTCGCCAGCGTAGAAAACAGCTTCGTAAACACCCAAATCGCTATCGCTACCGGGAACCTCCATTTTGTAATTTTTTTCAACAGGTAAACTTTCCTGCAGGGCAGGAAGAAGGGCAGCAAATCGCGAAAGCTTCTGGCTCCAGTCGTTATCTTTTATTAGAATGAATGCCTCGTGTGCAGCTTTGTAGTTGAATAGCGCGTCCTCGTAGTTTTCAATTGGGCCAACCACAAAATCAATATTATTGGTCTTCATGTCCATCCATGCCAAATCGCTAGGCTGGTAGTTGTCGGAAACAAGGGCTTCGGCCCTAAGGTTTAGGTAATTTTTCAGGCCTTCATCATCGGCAAGTTCAGCAGCTTTGCGGAGGAGTTCAGCAGCTTTTTCGTGTTGTTCCTTATAGGCTACGCTGTAAGGAACCGATTCGAGCGAACCATCTGCGTTGCGTTTAATAATGGTGTATAAGCTAGCTTTTGTATCAGATTCGAATTTTTCGAACTCTTCGCGGGTCATATCCTTAGGGTAGAATCCTGCGCCTAGAGGTTTTTCACCAACTCCTTCAATAAATGGTTTGTTACCCTTAAGCCTTTCCCAGGGTCCGTAGTTGAGTTCAATAAATTTACGGGTTGCCTCATCGCTAATGGATTGTAGAAGTTCTTCCTTATCGCCGTATGCTTGAGTCCAGTAAACATCTTCCATTAACTTTGCTGTTTCAAAAAGAATTGGGAGCATTTTCTTTTCGTTTTCTGACAGGTGGCTTATGTCAGCTTTTAGTTCAACTTCTACAAATTCATCAACTTTTTTTTGCATTTCATCATTTACTTGCTGTTTAGGTTGGCAAGCCCATGCAAGCATGGTTACTGTAACCAAAGTAAACAATAATTTTGTTTTCATAGTAGTTGTGTTTAGTTTATTATTGGGTTTAAAATCTATTTTTCCTCAAGTACATCGTCGGAGTTAAACTTAAATCCGAGTCGTTTACCAGTTTGTAACTTCGAACTCTCAATTTTCGTGTTCATTTGAGCTACCGAAGCAATTTTAACCATATCGTAGGGTGGTACAAGAAGGTCAAACTCAAGGGAGTATAAAATGGCTGTTTCAAGCACTTTTTTTACGGCATCCTTGCTAATTGTTGCTTGTCCAAAGTTGTTGTATAAGAAACCCATCTGTCGTTTTCCCTCAACGAAGTAATGCTTTTCACGGTTAATGAATAATCGGCCAATTAGGTACCCAAGGTCATCTATACGGTTGTACTTGAACGAATCGGTAAGAAAGTTATAGATGTTTATCATACCGCAGTACGAGTTAAGCCGGTTCTCAAGCACGTAGGGTAATTTCCAAATACTATGATCGCGATCGAATTCGAAAACGTTAGTATGCATACTGAAAATTAGGATATCGCCTGCTACACGTATTTCAGCTTCGAATTTTCCCCTATCTCGATACTCTAGTTTTATTCGTTTCTCGTTTGTTTTAAGGTTGCTATTAAGCTCATTCGACATTTCGTGAAGCACCTCTTTGATAATGTTGAACGATTCGAAGGTATTATCATAAACCCTCTGTTTCATAGCCGATTTTTCAACCAAAGTGTCTACTATCATTTTCTGGGGATTCTTTTGATTTTTTTCCATTTTGATTTGCGCTTTTAGTACGCTCTTGCAAATATAACTCGTTTATTGGATGGTTTTCCAGTAAAAATACATTTTCCTTCTTCTGATTCACCATCCAAAGGTATACACCTTATGGTTGCTTTGGTTTCTTCTTTTATCCTTTCTTCGGTTTCTGGAGTTCCATCCCAGTGTGCAAGAATAAACCCTCCTTCAGTGTCGAGCAACTTTTTAAATTCTTCGTATGTTTCAACTTTACGGGTATTCTGTTCGCGGAACTGCAGGGCTCTATTGAAAATGTTATTTTGAATATCGTCGAGAAGGTTTTTAACGTAGCTAACAACGTTGTCCTGCGAAACAAACTCTTTGGTTAACTTATCACGACGAGCAACCTCAACGGTACCCTTCTCCAAATCTTTTGGACCAATTGCAATTCTAACCGGGTAACCCTTCATTTCGTACTCGGCAAATTTGAAACCTGGTTTCAAGGTATCACGATTATCAAAATGGGTTGTAATTCCAAGGTTTTCAAGAGATGTTTTTATTCCATTAACCGTTTGGGTTATGCGTTCGAGCTCCTCCTCGTTTTTAAATATCGGAACGAAAACAACCTGGGTAGGTGCGAGTTTTGGTGGGAGCACCAAACCGTTATCGTCGGAATGAGCCATAACCAGTGCACCCATTAAGCGGGTTGATACGCCCCAGGAGGTTGCCCAAACGTGGTCGAGTCCTCCATCTTTCGTGGCAAATTTTACATCGAATGCTTTGGCGAAATTTTGTCCCAGAAAATGCGATGTCCCTGCTTGTAAAGCCTTCCCATCCTGCATCAAGGCTTCAATACAGTATGTTTCAATTGCACCGGCAAAGCGTTCATTCTCTGATTTCGTTCCAATTATCACGGGCATTCCCATCCAGTTTTGAGCAAAATCGGCGTAAACGTTAATCATCTTTTCGGTTTCCTCAATTGCTTCCTGTTTGGTGGCATGGGCTGTATGTCCTTCCTGCCATAGGAATTCCGCAGTTCTTAGGAAAAGCCGGGTTCGCATTTCCCAGCGAACAACGTTAGCCCATTGGTTAAGCAGAATAGGCAAATCGCGGTACGACTGAATCCAACTACGATAAGTGTTCCAAATTATGGTTTCGGAAGTTGGTCGAACAATAAGTTCCTCTTCTAGCTGAGCCTCAGGGTCAACCACAACTCCTTTACCATTGGAGTCATTTTTTAACCTGTAATGAGTTACAATGGCACACTCTTTGGCAAAACCTTCCACATGACTAGCTTCTTTGCTAAAGAAGGATTTTGGAATGAAAAGAGGGAAATATGCGTTTTGATGCCCGGTTGCTTTAAACATGTTATCGAGTTGACGCTGGATTTTCTCCCAAATTGCAAAGCCATAAGGCTTTATAACCATGCATCCGCGTACTGCAGAGTGGTCGGCCAAACCAGCCTTAACAACGATGTCGTTATACCACTGCGAATAGTTTTCATTTCTGCTTGTAATTTCCTTTGCCATTGGTGTTGATTGGTATGAATTTTGTTGTATTTTAAGTGAATATTTTCACTTGCAAAGTAAGGAAATAAAAATAAATAATTAAAAATACAGGAGGCTGTTATGAAAACAAATTTTAAAATTTACGCAGCAGTTTTAGCGGCATTGGTTTTTGGAGGTTGCTCCTCCAGCATGCAGCTAAGCCGTGGGCCCAGTCAGAGTACTGATGACCTGTACTATACGCCAGGAGCTAGTGAGCAGACTACTTCAGAATCTTCTCCTAATTCTCCTGAAAAACGGGCGTCTAAATCGCAGGTTGACCTAGCTGAACTTGAAAAAAAGTATGGAGAAATACTTGCAAGTGATACAACAGGTAGCGTTGATACTGTCATTTATAAGTCGAGTAGCAGCGAGAATCCATACGAAAGAGTACTTTCCGATTCGTATCAGGAATCGTATGAGCGAAGATTAAGAGGAAGGTCTAGTGGTTACTCAAGTATCGGTGCAATGTATAGCGATGATTACTGGTATGCAAGTTCATACGATCCGGCGTTGTATAATATAATTGTTATGGGTTCGGAAATTTGGGTTGAACCCTGGTACATTTCTTCAATGTTCGGCTGGCATAACTACAATGGTTTTGGCTACACTTGGCCATATTGGGGCTGGGGTTATCGACCTTGGGGTTACGGGTATGCCTCATGGTATTGGGGATATCCATATAACCCATACTACTACGGTGGTTACTGGGGCTGGAATAGTTACGCATGGGGGTATAACAATGGCTACTGGGATGGCTACTATTGGAATAACTATTATGAGAATTCTACCTATCAACATGGGAATTATGGTTTACGTCCAAACGATGGAGGCGCTGTTGTAGCGGGAGGTACTCGTCCTGGAGGCACTTCGGCTGCTGGAATTAGTAGCACTCAAAGACAGCTCGGTGAAAAACAAATTGTTCTTTCAAACAATGCCCAGGATCCTGTAGTTAGTACGCGCCCAAGTAAAGCAAATTTATCACAAGAAAATACCCGAAAACCCAATGTGGTTAATCGTCCTTCAAGGGAAAGTTTAAATATAAATCCAACCAGAATTGTAACAAACAACCGGGAGATAACAAGAGTTGAGCCCACAAGACAATTGTATAATCCTAGCTACACAAAGCCAAAACCTGCAAATAGCAATGAGTTCAACAGGCCAACAAGAGGATCATATCCTGCTTCGGAATCGGTTAAAGGTGATGGTGGTAACTCAAGACAACCAAAAATTGCAGCACCACAACGTGGTGGAAGATCATCCCAACCAGAAAGAACATACTCTCCACCTGCAAGAACATCTCCTCCCTCATCTACGTCATCAGGTAGAACTAATTCGGGAAGTGGCTCTGGAAGCAGAATATCAAGTGGTTCAAGTTCAGGTGGTTCAAGAGTGTCAAGTGGAGGTAGTTCCTCGGGTACATCGAGTTCAAGCTCCGGGTCATCAAGCAGTGGAAGAAAAAGGTAATCGTATATTCATGAGGTAACTGGAAATGGTTTCTAGTTACCTCTTTTTTATTCCATTGATTCTATTTTAAAAGCAATATTATACAATGAAAACTATGAGAGCCAAAAAAATTTTATATCTGATTTCACTAGTAGCAGTAATACTATTGCCTTCCAAGTTATTATCCCAGACTAGTGCTGATGCACTGAGGTATTCGTTTATTACTCCCGGGGGAACTGCTCGTTTTGTGAGCATGGGAGGAGCTTTTGGCGCTTTAGGCGCCGATTTCTCTGCAATTGGATACAACCCGGCCGGATTAGGTGTTTATCGTTCATCGGAGTTTACAATTACCCCAAGCTTCAAGAATCGTTCAATTGAAAGCTCCTTTAATGGCTCAACTTCTGATGGATCAAGAACCCGATTTGGTTTCGAAAACATTGGATTTGTCACCTCGTTTTCAAACCAGAAACCTGAGGAGAAGGGGTTAGTAATGGTTAATCTGGGAATAGGCTACAATCAGCATGTTGACTTTAACAGCGAAACCATAGCAGGTGGAGCTAACACAAGCAACTCAATAATGGACTACTTTGCCGGAAGGGCAAACGGTTACAACTACACAGATTTATACTACACTGACGAATACGATCCGTTTACCTCTACAAACATCCCTTGGGATGCTATTATGGCTTGGAATACATACTTAATTGATACAGTTCCGGGACAAACAAGTTCCTACTGGGCTGCCCTAAACGGCGATGAGGGAGTAAATCAGCAGCAAACCCTTTCAACCAAGGGTACCATGGGAGAGTTTGTTATTTCGCTGGCATCGAACTTCTCGAATAAGCTATACTTAGGCGCATCCATCGGTATTCAAAATATTCTGTACGAACAGGTTTCGTTATACAGCGAGAATGCCTTTAGCACCAATGAACCAACTCAAAATGGCGATAGGTTCAACAGTTTGCAGTATAAGGAAACGCTTGATATTACTGGTGCTGGTTTCAACTTTAAAGTTGGAGCAATATATCGTCCAATTCCTCTTCTTCGCTTGGGAGTTGCCTTGCATACACCTACATACTTCTCGTTAAATGAGGCATACAGAACATACCTTAATTCAGAAATGCTTTTGGGGTCTTCGGCAATAACTTCTCCTCGAAACAGGTACGATTATGGAATTGAATCGCCATACAGAGTGATTGGTTCTGTTGCTTTTACGTTGGAAGACAAGGGGTTGCTTAGTATTGATGTTGAATACCTTGATTACTCCACCATGCGTTTGAACGAGGGAGCCGATGGAACGCTTTTCACAACGCAAAATTCTTATATTAAAGATAGTTTTCAGAATACTTTCAATTTAAGGGCTGGCGGTGAATTCTGGATTGGCGATTTTGCCCTTAGGGCAGGATATGCATTATATGGTAGTCCTTTCGTTTCTACCCATGTAAACTCCAATGCTGGAATTTCTGTTATTTCAGGCGGTGCTGGTTACAGGTTTGGAGGTCTTTTTATGGATGTTGCATACCAGCGAATGGTTGGAGAAGATAGCTACTACTTCTACAACCTTATTAATGTTGAAGGCGAACCAGCAATTTCACCAGTACTAAGAAGCATGCAACAAGGAAAAGTGCTGCTTACCGTTGGCTATAAGTTTTAATCGCTGTTAACCCGAACAGCTTTCTGAATACCCTTTATTTTCGTTATCCGGTACAGAAGCATCTCTAGGTGCTTCGTATCGGTTACGAATACCTGAATCCGACCTTCGAACATTCCGTTCGATGAGTTCATGGTGAACGAACGCATGTTTACCTTTAGGTCTTTGCTTATGAGTTCCGATATTTTATTAACCATACCCAGCTCATCGAAACCTGTTATTTTTATTGTAGTTTGGAATGAATTTGATGTGCTGGATTCTTTCCATTTGGCCTTAACTATTCTGTAACCGTATTTTTGATGGAGTAGTGCAGCATTTGGGCAGTTAACACGATGAATTTTAATACCTTCATTTACAGTTACAAACCCGAATATGTTATCGCCAAAAATAGGTTTGCAGCATTTTGCCAGCTTGTACTCAATGTTAACAAGTTTTTCATCAATTAAAAGGTATTCTGGTGAAAGAATCTGCTCTTTTTCATTAGAAATTTCTTTCTCATCAGATGATGCCACATCTTTTAAAACAGATGGTTTCTCCGATTGAATGAGAACTGATTTTAGGTCAGAAATATTTATTTTTTCAGATGAAATAACTTCAAAAAGGTCCGAAGTATTTTTCAGTTTCAGGTGCTTCCTCAGAGTATGAACCGCTTCATCGGGGTTGGGTACTTTCCAGTTTTTAAGCCTTCGGTACAGCATTTCTTTGCCAATGGCAAGCTGCTTGTTTTTATCCTCACGGATACTCTGCCTAATTTTCGACTTTGCCTTGCTGGTTTGGACAATTTGAAGCCACTCCGAACGTGGTTTCTGATTTTTTGAGGTGATAATTTCAACCACATCACCATTGCTGAGCTTGTGCTTAATGGGCACATTTTTCCCGTTAACTTTTGCTCCCACACACTGGCAACCCAGGTTTGAGTGGATATCGAACGCAAAATCGAGGACGGTTGAACCAAAAGGGAACTTTCTGAGGTCACCGTTGGGGGTGAACGCAAAAAGTTCTTTCTGGTAGAGGTTTAGCTTAAACTGGTCAACAAATTCCTCGGCGGTGGTAGCTGGCGATTCAAGTATGTCGCGAATTTGGGCAAGCCAGTGGTCGAGGCTTTGATCCTGCTTTATACCCTTGTACTTCCAGTGAGCAGCCAGGCCACGTTCGGCAACCTCATCCATCCGTTTGGTTCGGATTTGAACCTCAACAAACTTTCCCTCGGGCCCTACTACCGTTGTGTGCAACGATTCGTAACCGTTACTTTTTGGAACCGATATCCAGTCGCGAAGCCGCTCAGGGTTTGGGGTATACCAGTCGGTAATAATGGAATACACCTGCCAGCAGTCTGATTTCTCGTTGTCTGGAGGACTATTCAGGATGATTCTTATAGCAAACACATCGTAAACTCCTTCGAACGAAACGCCCTGTTTCTGCATCTTCTTCCAAATGGAATAAATCGACTTGGGGCGACCCTTGACCTCGAAATCAAAACCTCGCTTACAAAGCTCAGCTTGAATAGGTTTTACAAACTCTTTGATGAACCTGTTACGGCGCGGAGTTGTATTTTTTAGCTTACGTTCAATGCTTATATAGTCGTCGTGGTTTGTGTACTTCATAGCTAAATCTTCCATCTCCGATTTTATTTTGTACAAACCGAGCCTGTGGGCAAGGGGAGCGTATAGGTGGAAAGTTTCCCACGATTTTTTTATTTGGAAATCGATGGGAGTTTGGCTGAGGGTGCGCATATTCTCCAGTCTGTCGGCGAGTTTAATGAGAATAACTCGTGCATCGTTTGCTAGGGAAAGGATGAGCTCCCTGAAGTTTTCAGCCTGAACGTCAGGATCCTTTGGGTCGAGCGATGAGATTTTGGTTAAGTCGCTAACAGTTTGGGCAATGCTTACTCCATAACGTTTCTCAATATCAATTAGATTTAGGAAATTATCGGTTACCGTTTCGTGGAGCAGTGCTCCCACAATAGCTTTGGTTCCTAGTCCAAGTTCCTTAACGCAAATTCTTGCAACATCAACAAGGTGAAAAATGTAGGGATCGCCTGAAATCCTACGTTTATTCTGATAAAGTTTTGCTACATCGTTAAAAGCTTTTCTAACAAGCGGTAAATCATTAGGAGAAAGTACACTTCTGCTATCGCGAAGTAAACTCCTGTAACGGTTTACAATTTGTCTTTGCTCCTCAGTATTTAATTCTTTTTCCATGGTTTAGAAAAGTACCATCAATATAGTTTAGCAAGATACAAAAATAAACTTTCAGAAATGATAGTGCTTTTTGAAACACCAATTCTTACTATCTTTAAGCAAATTTTTTTTATGAATTCAAAACAAGCTCAGGAGAGGATAAATCGCTTAAGGCAGGAGTTGAACAGGCATAACCATTTGTACTACGTTTTGGCAAAGCCAGAGATCAGCGATTTTGAGTACGATTCAATGCTGAAAGACCTCGAGGCTCTCGAAAAAAAATTCCCTCAGTTTACCGATGAATCATCACCAACCAGCCGCGTAGGAAGCGATATTTCGGAGGGCTTTAAGCAGGTTGAACATAAGTACCCCATGCTTTCACTGGCTAACACATACTCATTTGAGGAGTTGAACGAATTTCATCAAAGAGTAGGAAAGGTTCTATCAAAAAAGTGGGAGTACGTGTGTGAACTTAAGTACGATGGTACAGCTATTGGCTTGACATACAGAAATGGGAAACTTTTTAGAGCTGTAACCCGTGGAGATGGAACGAAGGGAGACGATGTTACCAACAATGTTCGTACTATTCGTTCAATTCCCCTGGAACTATCGGGTCCTGATTATCCTGACGAGTTCGAAATTCGGGGTGAAATATTTATGCCTCGTGCCGTATTCGAGGAGATTAACAGGCAACGGATAAACGATGGCGAAACATCCTTTGCTAACCCAAGAAACGCAGCAGCCGGAACGCTGAAATTGCTCGATTCGAGAATTGTTGCTAAGCGCAAGCTTGATTGCTTGCTTTATTTTATGCTTGGCGAAAAGCTTCCGTTCGATAATCATTATCAGAATTTAAGAAAGGCAGCAACGTGGGGTTTCAAAATTCCCGAAAGCGTTAAGTTGTGTTCAACCCTTGATGAGGTGAATGAATTCATTAGTTTTTGGGACAAAAATCGTGAAACGTTACCCTACGATACCGATGGGGTTGTTGTGAAGGTGAATAGTTACCAGCAACAGAATCTGCTGGGTTACACGGCAAAAACGCCGCGCTGGGCCATTGCTTACAAGTATAAAGCCGAGCAGGTTTCAACAAAGCTACTTTCAATAGATTACCAGGTTGGAAGAACTGGTGCCATAACTCCTGTTGCAAACCTCGAGCCAGTGCAGCTCGCAGGAACGGTTGTAAAGAGAGCATCGCTCCATAATGCTGACCAAATTGCGTTGCTCGACCTGCATGTTGGCGATACAGTTCTTGTTGAAAAGGGAGGTGAGATAATTCCTAAAATAGTTGGAATTGACACATCGAACCGAGCTACTGAAGGAAAGCCGGTGGAGTATATAAAGCATTGCCCTGAGTGTGGTACAGAGCTAGTTCGCCCCGAGGGCGAGGCGAAGCATTACTGCCCGAACGAAACCGGATGCCCTCCTCAAATCAAAGGCAAAATAATCCATTTCATTGGCCGTAAGGCAATGGACATCGATGGTTTGGGCGAGGAAACAGTGGAGTTACTATTCACCAAAGGCCTAATTCGAAACATTGCCGATTTGTACGAGCTTAAATACGAGCAGCTTATATCGCTTGAACGTTTCGCCGAAAAGTCTACCAGAAATGCGTTGGAAAGTATTGAGAAATCGAAGCAGGTTCCATTCTACAGAGTCCTTTTTGGGCTGGGAATACGGTATGTTGGAGAAACAACAGCACGCAAGTTAGCGTCGCATTTTCGCTTGCTTGATAGCCTAAAAAATGCTACCTTTGATGAGCTTGTTGAGGTTGATGAGGTGGGAGAAAGAATTGCCCGAAGCATTATCGCTTTCTTTGCCGATAGCAGAAACAGTGAAGTTGTTGAACGACTTAAAAATTATGGAGTTAAACTTCAGGAGGACGAGAATGTTTCCGCATTGGTAAGCCAAAAACTTTCGGGTGAATCGGTGGTAGTTTCAGGTTCGTTTTCACGCGTATCGCGTGATGAGTTGAAAGAGCTGGTGATTAAGAATGGAGGGAAGGTGCTTAGTGCAGTTTCATCGAACACAACGCTCATTGTTGCAGGTGAAAATATGGGCCCATCAAAGCTCGAAAAAGCCAAAAAGTTAGGAGTTAGAATTATTTCAGAGGATGAATTCTTAAGTATTATTGAGTAGCAAAGCAAAAAAACGAACAATGTTTTCAAAGTTAAAGTTAAGCGTTGGGTTATCGAAGCTTCGTAAGCTAGAGCGGTCAATGGTTCGTAGGAAGATGGTTCACAACCTTGAATCGGCCAGAAGCGTTGGGATTGTATGCTATGCTACATCGAATGATGACCTCGATAGCGCCATCAAGTTCGCCCATTTTTTGAACGAAAAACAGATACTAACCAGCATTACCGTATTCTGCCCGCTGAAGGAGGTTCCCCAAAACTTTTTACTTAGGAAGAATGTGAAAGTTTTTACAAAAAAAGAGCTGAATTGGTACTTTCGGCCAAAAGAACCAGCAATTGAACAATTTATCAATAATGATTTCGATATTCTAATCGACCTTTCACTAAACGAAATTTTTCCACTTCGTTGGATATCAACCCTCTCAAAAGCCAAGTTCAAGGTTGGCAGCCTTGGTTACTACGGAAATCCTAACGATTTAACCATTTCGTTGAAAAATGAAAAAAATGAAGAGTACCTGATCTCACAAATAAAGCATTACCTTAACCTAATTAACAACCGATTTGCGCAGGAGCAGGATTGGAAAAAGGAGCAAGCACAACAGGATTAACGTTGAAATTACAATAAATCAGAATAATGAGTAGTATGTTTAAAGGATTGGGAGTTGCCATGGTAACCCCATTCGACAGTAGAAAAGAGATTGATTACGAAGCAACCGAAAAGCTGTTAGAGCACCTTGTTTCGGGAGGCGTTAACTACCTTGTTTTACAGGGAACAACCGGCGAGTCGGTAACGCTTAGCGATGATGAGAAGCACGATTTCATTCAGTTTGTTCTGAAAAAGAACGATGGTAGGCTACCCGTTGTAGTTGGAATGGGAGGAAACAATACCAGCAACATCGCCAAAAAAATCAAGGATTTTGATTTTGATGGCATTGATGCAATCCTTTCTGTTACACCCTACTACAACAAACCAACCCAGAAAGGGTTGGAGTTGCACTACAGAGCACTCGCTGCTCAGAGTCCTGTACCAATTATTCTGTATAACGTTCCCGGTAGAACAGGTGTGAACATGACAGCCGATACAACTCTTAAGCTGGCTCACGAAGTTCCAAATATAATTGCTGTGAAGGAAGCTTCCGGGAATTTAAACCAGCAAACATACATTCTACGCGACAGGCCGGAAGGATTTCTGGTTCTTTCTGGCGACGACGGGTTAGCCTTCCCGCAAATTGCCATGGGAATGGACGGTGTTATTTCGGTTGTTGGAAACGCTTTCCCTAAACCTTTCTCCGCTTTGGTTCACCACGCTCTTAATGGCAACATTGCTGAGGCGAAGGAGTTACACTACAATTTAATTGAACTAATTGATACGCTATTTGTTGAGGGAAATCCAGGTGGAATAAAAGCAGCGCTTGAAATTCTAGGAATCATTGAGAATAACTTGAGGCTACCGTTAGCACCCATTAGCGAATCGGCATACTATAAGCTCAGCATACTAATTGAAAATATGTGAATTAGCTAGATTGTTTACGCTTCTAGCAAGTCGCGAATTACCACCGAGGCCATAAAGCACCCAAAAATGGGTGGCATGTACGAAATGGTTCCCACGGTGGTTTTTTTGTTGGGTTCACCCTCGCAGGGAATCATTGCACCATCGGGAACTTCTTCGGAAGAGAACACTACTTTAAATCCTTCCCTAATGCCCAGCCTATGAAGCCTTTTGCGAAGAATTCGTGCCAGCGGGCAATTGAACGATTTTGAAATATCTGCAATTTGAACTCGCGATGGGTCGAGTTTTCCGCCGCTACCCATGGAGCTAACCAGCCTGTGACCGTTACGGACACTATCGTAGATTAGAAAAATTTTTGGTGAAAGTGTATCGATGGCATCAACCACGTAGTCGAACTTTTGGGACAGAATCTCCTTCATCCTTTCATCGCGAATGTACTCCTGGATAATGGTTAGCTTCAGGTTGGGATTTATATCCAGTAACCTGTTGCCCATAACTTCTGCCTTTGGCAAACTCATAGTGCTGTGTAGAGCTGCGAGCTGGCGGTTAAGATTGGTTTCATGAAGGTTGTCGCCATCAACAATAGTCATTTCACCCACGCCAGCCCGACATATTTGCTCTGCTGAGTAGGCGCCAACTCCTCCCAGCCCAACAACCAGGACATGACTTTTTTCAAGCTTCTCTAATTTTTCTGCTCCAATGAGCAGTTTTGTACGTTCCAACCAGTGTTCCATGCTATTGTACATTCGAGAAAGGACGTTCAGGCGAAAAATCCCCGTAGAAAAGGATTCGGTCAACAAGTTCACCCATAGCAACTAGTAAAATAACTCCCACCGAAAACTCTGCATTGCGAAATGCAATAAAACTAAAGGGAACTATAAAACCAGCAACTAAGCGAGTTAGCACGATTAGGGAGAACCATAGTTTCTGGCTTCTTTTATCGGTTCCTGTTCTAACTGTAAACAGAAGGGTTTTTATTGCAAGCATAACAATTAGTACATTCCATAATTGCCCAGCAAGGGTAAGAAAAGTTAGGGCAGTTAGAATTGTGTTTGAACTATGAATGGGAGTTTTATACTTTTTTACGGCAACAGAGTAAACCATCTCAATAGAGATTAGGAAGGCAAACCCAATAGCAATTCCAACGTATTGAACTATGCTGGAGTTGATAAAAAGGGCAATAGAACCAGTAACCATAAAAATACCAAAAAGGAGAATTTCGCGACTAAGCCAGCTCGTTTTCAGGTTGCGAATTGAGTGGTAGGCGCGTGTTGGTTTCCCAAGGTGGAATGTACTTAACAGCATGGCAATAAGGCCCAGAGTGCCAAAAACCCACAATGGAATATTAAAGGAATTTTGAAAAGGATTGGCGCTGAACCAGCCTACAAGCAGGGAACTGATGTATGTAAACAGAGCCAACGGAAGCTCATGCAACGGGTTTATTTCGTTGCTAGGGGTCGCTGTGCTGGCTGATTTTTGTAATGATTTATCGAATCCAGAAACCGATGCATCGAGTTCCGGGACAGAGTTTACTATATTTGACCCCTTTACTAGAATTCTAGGGAATATGGGTTTTTGTGAAAACCCGAAAGTATCGGGATGTGGATTTTCAGGAATCTCACCGAACGATAGCGCCCCGGTGGGGCAGTTGAGAGCGCAGGCTGGAATTTTTCCTTCCTTTAGCCTGTGGTAACACAAATGACATTTCTCTATAATCCCTTCAATTTCATTGAATTTTGGCGCGTCGAACGGACAAGCCCAGGTGCAGTACTTACAGCCAATACACACCTCTTTATTGTGGATTACGGCACCTGTTTCGGTATCGAAAGAGAATGCGTTTGCAGGGCAAGCCTTCATGCAGGGTGCATCCTTGCAGTGGTTACATGCAATCGATTGGTGCACAAATCCAAGCAGAGGAAGTTTCTCCCTGTTAAAATGGTTTACATTGCGCCAGCTAAGTGGTGGTTTGGTTTCGTTTTCAACGTAGCAAGCAACCATGCAAGCGTGGCAACCCACACATTTGCTGTAATCGAATATAAAACCAGTTGTAGAGGCCATTCGAAGTTGGAAATCGGACGTTTATGAAGAAATAGGAATATTTAACAAATAGTATGTTTCTATAGTGCAATGCACTTATTTAGAGCATTTCCAATTACATCAACTAAGTCGTCAACGTCTTCAATGCCAACCGACAGGCGAATCATACCAGGAAATGGATACTTATCACCCCAAACAGGCTCTATTGGCATAAGAATAGTGTCTACATCGCCCAGCGTTGGAACCAGTGGGATATGATTTTTAAGTTCGCTAACGAACTTATTGCATCGCTCCGATTTTTGTTGGTTGGAATTTCCAGCCAAATCGAATGTTATCATGGCTCCGTAACCTCTGCCTCTAAAAAATTTAAACGCTTCACGGTGAGTTGGATGCGTTTCAAGTCCTGGGAATAGCACCTTTTCAACAGCATTATGACCATTTAGGAAGTTTGCAAGCGTGTAGGCGTTGGTGCAATGCTTCTCCATCCTAAGCTCGAAAGTTTTTAGTTGGTCGCATAGGCGAGCGGCATCATCGGGCGAAAGCATATGCCCAACCAGCTTACGGTATTCGAGGGCAGCACGTTCCAGACTCGCATCGTTACCCGATAAAACTCCAGCAGAAATATTGCCGTGTCCGGCAAGGTACTTGGTTACACTATGGATAACTATATCAGCACCACTTTCCAGTGGTCTCCACAGGTAAGGTGTTGGGAAGGTGTTGTCGATAATAACAATGGCCCCAAAGTCCTTTGCAACCTTAACATACGCATCGGCATCGATGGTAATGAGCATGGGGTTTGAAATGGGCTCGAAGAATACGAGTTTTGGCTGGTGTTCAGCTAAGGCCTCCTTAAACTTCTTAATTGAGTATGAATCACCATCGGGTTGGAACCGTACAGCATTTATCCCTCTTCGTTTAACTAGAACATTGTCAATATAATGGTTTGTTCCTCCGTAAATTTCCGAGAAGAAAAGCCATTTCCCGTTCTCGTCCTTTTCCTGAAAAATGGACAGAGCTGTATCGATGGCAGCTAAACCAGATTGGGTTAAAACGGACCAGCTACTTTGTTCAATCCCCATTATCATCCGTTCTGCCTCAACAACATTGGGATTCCTATACCTTGAGTAGATGTAAAGTTCTGGTTCTCTAGAGTATTTATGTTCATCGGCGAAAGCCTTCTTCATTGTTGGAATATCTTCAAGGTAAAAACCTGCATCGCGATAAATTGGGGTTCGGGCTGTTTTTGGCTGATAAACTTTCATAGAAGTTTTTTTAAATAATTTGTAGTATTTTGCTTGAAATACGAGTGCCTAATTGATTACATTTGTTTCAAAATTCAAATCTACAAAAAATGAACGACAATCTTATATGGTTCGATGGAATTGCATGTGCTATTACCATTTGCAATATGAATGGCAAAATATTATACATGAATCCCAAGGCAGCCGATACTTTCAGGAAGTGGGGAGGGGCTGAACTTGTTGGAAAAAATCTATTCGATTGTCATAATGCCCTTTCGCGCGATAAAATATTAACACTGATTCAGAATGGCGAAACAAATGCTTACACCATTGAGAAAAAGGGTGTAAGAAAGTTAATATACCAAACTCCATGGTTTGTGGAAGGGAAAGTTGAAGGATTAATTGAGTTCTCGTTCGTGTTACCGTTGGAAATGCCCCATTTTATTAGGGAAGAGTAATTTATGGCTAAACCGTAACAATATCAACGCCCTTTTCTTGAATCTTCTTAACCAGCATTCCTGATACTTCATTATCGGTTATTATTATATCAACAACATTCAACTCACATATTTTCCCAAAACCCCTTTTCCCAAACTTGCTGGAGTCGGCCAGTACCACAACTTTACTTGCTGCCCTTATCATTTTCTCGTTCAGCGAGGCTTCCATTGCGTTTGTTGTGGTTAAACCGAAGTCGGGGTCAACTCCATCGGCACCTAGAAAAAGTATGTTGCAGCTGTAGTTCTCCAGCATTTTCTCAGCAAATGGTCCAATGGTGGAGTTGGAACTTTTCCTGATGGTTCCTCCAAGCTGATGTATCTCTATGTCGGGGTTAATGTTCAGTATTTGCGAAACATTCAGCGAAGCTGAAACTACCGTTAATTCTTTCTGGTTTTGGAGTTGCTTGGCAAGCTCGAGCATTGTTGAACCCGATGCCAGAATTATGCTGTCGTGTGGTTGTACCAACTGCGCAGCTGCTTTTGCGATTCTTACCTTTTGTTCAATCCGTATTTTTTCCTTCTCGTGGATATTCCTGTCAACAATAAATGGGTTTGCCAGCGTAGCGCTACCGTGGGTTCGGTAAAGAAGGTTCCTGCTTTCAAGAATTTTCAAATCCTTTCGAATGGTCACCATCGAAACATCCAATTCTTCGCTTAGTTCATGGACGTTAACGAATCCGTGTTCCTGAATTTTATTGAGGATATACTGGTGGCGCTTGGCTATGCTTTTGCTCATAAATTTTTTTTATCAAATGTATAAAGAATATTACAATTTCCAAAAAAATGGACTATAAAAGAAATATTACGAAATAAAAATAGTTTCGTAATATTTCTTTTTGTATTTTTGTCGAAACAAATCATAAATTGTTAAGGCTATGAAAAGGAATCATGCATTAGAATTACTGGTTTCAGGAGAAAATGAGTTCGATTTTATTATTGTTGGTGGAGGTGCTACCGGAATAGGAATAGCGTTGGAAGCAGCAACAAGGGGCTACAAAACAGTTCTACTTGAGAAGTCCGATTTTACGAAATCAACATCGAGTAAGAGTACCAAGCTGGTGCATGGTGGGGTTCGCTACCTGGCTCAGGGCGATGTGGCCTTGGTTCGAGAAGCCTGCGTTGAAAGGGGCCGACTTCTTCAAAATGCTCCGCATTTGGTAAAGAATCAGTCGTTTGTAATTCCTACCTTCTCGTGGTTCGATGAGCTGATGTATACAGTGGGCCTTACATTTTACGATTTGTTGGCAGGTAAATACAGCTTGGGACGTTCGGTACGTATCTCAAAAAAGAAAGCAATCGAAAGTTTACCAACCATAAAAAAAGAAAAAATAACTGCAGGAGTTCGCTATCACGACGGTCAATTCGATGATTCACGGCTAGCCATAAATGTTATTCAAACTGCTGTGGAGAAAGGCGCTATTGCGGTTAACTACGTTTCTGTTGAGTCGTTGACAAAGAATGGGGACGGCAAAATAAACGGTGTAGTTGCGGTTAATCAGGAAACCGGACAGAATTTCACAGTGAAGGGGAAAGTTGTGATAAACGCTACCGGAGTTTTTGCCGATGAGGTGCTACAGATGGATGAACCAGGAAAGGAGAAAACTATACGTCCGAGTCAGGGAATTCACCTGGTTCTCGACAAATCATTCTTGCCCGGCGACAATGCGCTAATGATTCCAAAAACCGATGACGGAAGGGTTCTGTTTGCCGTGCCATGGCACGGAAAGTTGGTGGTTGGAACAACCGATACGCCAATAAATTCCGCATCGCTAGAACCGGTTGCACTTGAAAGCGAGATTGAATTCATACTGAACACCATGGCGAAATACCTGGTTAAAACCCCAACGCGCCACGATGTTCTTAGTATTTTCGCCGGTTTACGTCCGTTAGCAGCACCAAAAGGCGATAGCAAAAAAACGAAGGAAATTTCCCGTAGCCATAAAATATTTGTTTCTAATTCACACCTGTTTACAATGGTAGGAGGCAAGTGGACAACTTTCCGCCGTATGGCGCAGGATATGGTGGATAGGGTTGAGAAGGTAAAAGGCTGGAACAAAACCCAATCCAAAACAAAGAACCTGCCAATCCATGGATACAAAACAAATGTTGACTTAACCGATCCTTACTACTTCTACGGTACCGACAAGGATGTTCTTACTATAATCATGGAGGAACAGCCCGATACTAAAAGAATCCTAAGTGAACGTTTAAATATAATTGAAGCCCAGGTTGTGTTGGCTGTTAGAAATGAAATGGCTGTGACGGTTGAGGATTTCCTCTCGCGAAGAACGCGAAGCATTCTGCTCGATGCACGGGAAAGTATTCTGGTTGCACCAATAGTTGCTGAGGTAATGGCCAAAGAACTTGGAAAAGACAAGGAGTGGGAAAAGTCTCAAGTTGAACAATTTCAAAATGTTGCAAAAAAATATTTGTTGAAATAACCAATTTATTCGTACCGAATTTGAATTACAGTTCAATATTGCAATATTTGTAGGAAAGAAATCAAATAAGTATGGAACAGTTTATTCTTGCCCTTGATCAGGGGACAACCAGCTCCCGCGCTCTCCTTTTCGACAGAAAAGGCAACATACGGTCGGTAGCACAGAAGGAGTTTAACCAAAAATTCCCCAAGCCCGGATGGGTTGAGCACGACCCAAGCGAAATTTGGTCGTCGCAAGTTGCGGTTGCAGCCGAAGCCATGTCGAAAATAAACATAAACGGAACCCTGCTGGCTGGAATTGGAATTACTAACCAGCGCGAAACAACCATTGTTTGGGACAGAAAAACGGGAGAACCTGTTTATAACGCAATAGTTTGGCAGGATAGGAGAACTTCCGGATTCTGTGATGAGCTGAAAGAGAAAGGTCATTCAGCAATAATTCGTGAGAAAACGGGGCTTATCATCGATGCGTACTTCAGTGGAACCAAGGTAAAATGGATTCTCGATAATGTTTCGGGTGCCCGTGAACGGGCAAACAGGGGAGAGCTGGCTTTTGGAACTGTTGATTCGTGGCTAGTATGGAAGTTAACTCAGGGGCGAACACATGTTACCGATGTTTCCAACGCCAGCAGAACCATGCTGTTCAATATAAACACATTGGATTGGGACGATGAGTTGCTTGATTTACTTTCTGTTCCACGTAGCATGATGCCGCGGGTAGCCTCTTCGAGCGAAATTTACGATTACTCCAACACCACTTTCTTTGCATCGAAGGTTCCCATTGCGGGAATTGCCGGCGACCAGCAGGC